>Ga0116231_10001547_pt1 | contig 47155 bp, 36 predicted proteins | sample S1TSphgellanicum_2_FD_89695 | JGI IMG/M metagenome (GOLD analysis project Ga0116231, IMG submission 89695) | Host-associated microbial communities from peat moss isolated from Minnesota, USA - S1T2_Fd - Sphagnum magellanicum MG | ecosystem: Host-associated > Plants > Peat moss > Unclassified...
ATATATATATATATATATATATATATATATATATATATATTTCTATAAATATTATAATTTAGTAATATTCCACAATTTATTACTTATAATAATAATAATAATAATAATGTAATTTGTAGCTAGCGTAGGTTAGCTATTTGATTATTATTATGTATATTATTATGTCACTTGTTAGAGTTATTACGATTTATTAAAATAAATTTTTTTTTTTGATAAATACATCAATCCTTTGAAAATAATTTAATGATATAATAAGAATTTAATAGATTTATTTAGTAATTTAAAAAAAGAAATACATAGATACTAAAATATAATAAAATTATTATTGGAAGTATTAACTAACTTAGGTTAATTATTTTGTTATTTATAGTTTTATTTATTACTATAGCTATGACATGACAATTTGTTTCGGCTTGGAAGAAATGTTCAAGATTACAATTAGAATGAATGGGATCACTTGTTATGCACAAGATGTGAAGTGCACAATGGAGAGCGTGAAAAAGAAAATAAAGAAAGGGATAAAATGTAGAACTGTATTGGGATTGAATGTGGCTTTCATATTGTCATAGTAACATTATTGAAAGAGATACACGAATGTTAGCAAAAAATCAATCTTCTTTTCTTCTATTCATTTTAATTCTTATGTGTTCGAAGAATCTTCACAAGGTCGCTATCTTAAGTATCTAGCTTTTGTCTTCTTCCAATAGGGAAAAATAAAATAAAATTTAGATGTCAAATTTTACTCCCATTTTTCATTTATCAATGGTCAAATTTATTTTTATTTATTTTTATATTTATTATAATTTTTTTAAGGTGGAGTTGCCTTTAGGTGGTTTTAGGTTACTTTTTTTTTGTGGGCTTGTGGATTAACCCGAATTAGGTGGGTTTCCTAATGGAGGCCCTACCTCCTTTAGTTCTTGGGCCCCCCACCCGTTTCTAGTTGAACATAATTTTTTGGGCGCATGGTTGATGTGTCCATTTTTCGTCTTTTAGGGTAGGAATACTTGGGTGTACTACAAAGTCCCTTGTTTTGGCTAAGACACTTTGTTTTCGCAACATGAAATGGCTCATCACCATAGGCATTGTATGTTTTTCAAACTTTACATTATGATAGTGCCCCTAGCTCTTTAGTCAACCCTCTAACCCCTGCTCCCCTCATGGTAGCTTGGGTTTAGATTTTGGCAAATTGGATCCCCTTAGTGCTTTCCATTTTGGTCTTTTTGACCTTGATTATATGTGCTCATTCTTTTTGTTTTGCATCAAGAGGTACATGTTGTTTTTCACCTTCTTTTAGACCAGCTTGTTCGAAACCCGTTTGATGTGGTTGCTTAACACTTAATTTTATTGTTCCTTATTGTTAACTTACAAAACAACTAGTGTCTTGTGCTTCCCTTTCGTGGTGGAACAACTAGGCGTAAGGAGATTAGGGTGCACCTTCATTGGTTTTTGTCCAAGGATTGGGAGGAATTTCTGGCAAAGTTTTTGAACACATGTTTTGTGGTGATTTTATTTTCGAACTAGGCTATGTTGACAACTTTACCTTTTCTAATTTCTACTCTTGTTGTGCCCATTCCATGCTGGTTAGAATGGAACTTAACCCTTGGGCATGTTAGGGAATTTATATGTCCGGCGAGGGCTTTTGCCCTTCTTGCCTTGGGTCCAATGTCATCAAAAACAATTTATGCATTACAAGCCTTACATCCTTCAAATTTAAATTTCCCTTATTCAAACTTTTTGATGGATTTTCATCCAAACATAAATGTGGAGCTTTCTATGGATTCTTTTAGGTTAGTTTTCTTGTGCATGTCCCATTTGGTAATATGTAGTCCATCAAGCATAGTTTTCAAACATTTTCGAGATTTTTCGATTACAAGGATTCAACAAGTGGTTTCATTCAACTTCATTAGCTGAATTCCCAAGTTGCCATTAGCCATATCCCATAGTTTGTGGTTCACATTCTTGGTGTTGTTAGGATTTTGGTATTGGGCAAGCCTTTAAGTGGTATCTAGCCAATTACCGTGGTGAAGCGTTTTATCAATTGGTTAACATGGCTTTATCTCTATAGTTTCATGACATGTTTTTTTCTCAATTGTTGGCGCATCAATTTGGTGTGGCAGTTAGGGGTGGTTGTGAGGTAGTGGTCCATGGTATTCAAACCACTTTGGATGGTGTTTCAGGTGGATGTATCAAACCTTTTCAACACCATGTCGCATATGGCCATCTTTTAAGAGCTTTGAGTAACAGGAGGTGAATTGTTGTAACTTTTTCTTTTTTTTCATTCATTTTATGCCTTTTAACTCCTTTTATTTTTCAATCATCACTCCTTTTCAAAAAATTTGTCTATCATTTCTTCATTTGTGGGCACATGTTAGGTTGACCCCCCTTGTAGGGCCTTTTTTTGCACTTGCTCATTTTCGTGTTTTGTGTTTTTCTTTGAATTTCCCTTCTGTCTTTTCCCTTTCTTGGCTCATGACACCCATATTCTTGGCCATGCCCATGTTGTTCCCCTTACTTTTGATCATTTTGTCTCCCAATTGGTTTTTGTGGGATTGGTAGTTCAACTTCACAAATGTTTGGCTTGGGCCCTTTTTGGTTTGCCTCATGGGTTCACCTTCCCATATGATCTTTGTTGCTTTATCAATGGCATTAAGATCATGGGCATCCCATTTAGTTCTGATTCTTTCTTTTCATGTCCTTTTTACAAAAGGTTTTGGATGACAATGTTTGTCATGTTAATGTGTTTTTTAGGTTAGGGATGTTCAAGTAACACTTGGGATCCTTTCTTAGTGTTTCACTCAAAGACTTTCCTATTTGTTTTGCAACTTCCCCCCTCTTTTAGGTTTTTAGGGCCAACTTGTTACTTTTGATTTTGTTTTACTAGGAATTTTTTTAGAGGTTTTTGGGCTGAGGTTTTTTCAAATGCCTTCAGGCTCCCCTAGTTTGGACAACAAGTTTGTCTCCACATTTCTAGTGGAAGGTTAAGTTTCATTTCTGCAAAGTGCATTACTCCACAAACCTATTTAAGGAATTGAATTACTATTGCCCTTGTCATTACCTTTAGGTTTTTGTTGGATTTTCACTCATTTTTATTGGAGGTGATAGGAGCAAACACATCAAGTTCATTATCCTTCCAAACCCACTAAGGTTGGCATGATAGCTTATTCACCTAATGGCAATTGTGTGTCCCCCCTTTTGAGCAATTGGTAAATAAAGAGTAAATTGACTTTAGAAAAATATTTCAAAGAAATTATGACCATTTTTTTTTCTAACGTCATCTTTGACTTTCCTTCTTATTCATATCGCTTACGTTTAAAATCTTCTATGGGGCAAGGTACAAGCGTGTGGTTGTTTGTTCGTTTAATGATCATTTTTTTCAATTGATTTCATAGGTTTTTTCCACTACATTGCACATTTGGTTGGGCCTCTCCCACCTTTAGCCCATGGCTTATCACATTACATTGTGGTCAATGTTTTGACCCTATGGGGATCCACTTTTTTCATTGCACCCATGATGCACTAGTAGAAATCAGCCAAAATGTAACGATTCCATTTATAATTACATGCAACTTGTAGTCGTTTGCAACTAAATTTGGGACTATTTGCAATTACAAGACCAACTTTCAACTGTTTTGATCATTTTCACAACTATGTTGCAACTATTAGAAATTTCATCCTTTTGGTTGCATCAATTTTACATTTATTTTCATCCATTTATAGGTTGATATGTCCCATTAGTTGCAATAGTTACCAAATTAGTTATATTCTAAAGGTATTCTACAATGACATAGGGGTGTATTTTAATGTATGTATTAAATTTTATATATATATATATATATATATATATATAATATGCACACATATGTATATTGTTCATATAATGAATCTCAAAATTAAGATTTGAACTTTGAATTTTTTTATTCAAATTTGAAAATTGATATTTTAATTATGAAAACTGTTCTTTTAATTTTCTGAAAAATATATTACAATTTGAAACTTGATATTTGAATCTAAAAATTGTTATTCAATTCTTTAAAACATTATTTGAATTTGAAAAAATTTATTTGAATATGATATTTTCAATTTCAGTTCAAAAAGACTTATTTGATCTAAAAATTGATTTTGAATTCTAAATTAATATTTTTGAATCCAAAAATTAGTATTTCAATTAAAAAATCATTAATTGATCATAAAAATGGACATTTTAATTTTGAATATTTTTATGTGAACATGAAAATTTATATTTCAGCTCTGAAAATTTTTCATTTAAATTTTAAATAATCATTTGATTTGAACCTGAATTTTAAATTTTAAATTATTATTTTGGATTCTCAAAATTAATACTTCAAGTTTGAAAATTAGTAATTGAGTCTAAAATGGACATTTCGATTTTAAATATTGTTATTTGAATATGAAAATTAACATTTCAAATCTGAAAACTCTTATTGAAATTCAAAAAACTTATTTGATCTAGAAACTAATATTTGAATTCTAAATTATTATTTTCGAATTTAAAAATTATTATTTCAATTTTGAAAAATGTATTGAGTCTAAAAATCAGCAACTTGATTTTAAATATTTTTAATTGAACTTGAAAATTGATATTTGAATTCTGAAGTTTAAAATTTAAATTTTAAGAAATTACTTAACTTGAAAGTTGAAATTTGAATTCCAAATTATTATTTTGGATTCTCAAAATTAATATTTCAATTCAGAAAATTATTAATTGAGTCTTGAAATGGATATTTTATTTTTAAATATTATTATTTGAATCTGAAAATTAAGATTTCAATTCTGAAATTTGTTATTTAATTTCAAAAAACTTATTTGATCTAAAATTTGATATTTGAATTCTGAATTACTATTTTAGAATCTTAAATTTATATTTTAATTCAAAAAATTATTGAATGAGTTTCAAGGGTTTTTTTTACGAGTGTTATCCATAATAAATCAATTTTATAAATAATTACAAATGATTATGTTTATTAAATCTTAGTGACACTAAATGATTATTGTTATAACATAGATTTGTATATTCTTTAATTTATATTCTTATATTAGAAGAAATGAATTAATTAAAATAATGTGACATTACTTTAAAATCATTGTAATTACTTCAGATAAGAATTAATTAGTATGTGCATAATTATTTTCTAATTGAACATAATTATTCACAATCTTTAATTTATAACTTCAAACCTGAATTAGAAATTGGAAAAATTATAGTGTAGTTAAAATAATTATTTTATTGATTTTAATTTCATGAATTATTATATAATAATATTATCTTAAAAAAATCTATGATTAATCATCTATGATAAATATTTTATAATAATTTTATAATAATTATGAAAATTAATGTTATGTTTGACAAATTATTGTATTTATAGTTAATAATTACCAAGAGAAAAAATTTACTTGACCTATAATAATTTTTACAACAATAAATGTTATTATATAGTAAATAATGTAATTAGTCGAATAATAATTTAAAAAAATTTTGTGTAAGAATTTACTTTTTTATAATAATTTTTAATTCATTATTTTCAATTTAAAAATAATTATTAAAAATATTAATTTAAAATTATAGTCATTAAATTAGTTTCACATTAATTATATTATATATAATTCGATCAGATTGTAAAAAATAATAAAATATTCTTAAATATTTTATTATTTATGAGTTATGTATTAATAACTTGTGAATAATTAGATAGCTAGTTTGTTAAATATTAAGAAGTTATTACTTATTTAAGTAATTGATAATGAATACTGAATGTTTGTAGTGTATAGTTTATAATTTAAATATATGTAAATTTTCTCATTATTAATTAAATGATTATTTAATTATCTAGTACTTGAATTGTTTAAAAATATAAAAACTAAGAAAGTAAGATATGAAGAAAGTTTTGAAATTACAACTTAGTTTGTAAGGAAGTTGTAACTTCAAAACTTATCCCATATTGTTTGTTCATCATTTCTATTTTAAATAGTATATAAACAAGGGAGGTGTGCTCGTCGTATTTTAGATTAAAAAATTTGCCCACATGGGATGAGCTACTGAAAAAGCTCAACCCAAAACAAAAAAACAAATAATGCAATTCTAAAATACTTATTTCCCCAACCTATTTATCTATATAGCTAAATAGGTACCTAGTTTGACCTACCCATTTAGGTCGACCTATGTACCTACCTACCTAAATACCTATTTATATAAGTAAGTATTTAGCCTAGGAAGGTAGAATCTACCTACTTACTTTTTACTTAGGTAGGTAGGTAAGGATTGTACGCACCTATTTATGTACCTACCTAGGTACCTACCAACATAATATTAATATTTTATTAAATTAAATTTTTTACATTGGGCCACGTGACATATTTACATTGGGCCACGTGTCATAATATAAGATCATCCAAGTATTTGAATTGAACGTCTTAGATTATTTCAAAATAATAATAATAATCATATATTAAAACACGTGGTAGCACATGATTTGTTTTCAATTGTGACCAAAATAATTGCATTTTAGTCGCATATGACAATACGTATACATTGGAGTCAAAGGATGAAATGTATTTGTTGACTTTTTCTTTCCATATAATACCTTTTGTCATTTGCAACTAATTTATCACATGCAACTTGTCTTAGGCGACTAAAAGGATTTTAGTTGCAAAATGTCTCTTATGACTAAAATTTAGTCGCAAAAAGTAGTCGAAAATACATGTTTTTCTTCTTGTGATGGGGAAAGGATGGCTTTTCATGATGTTGTGTAAGATGCTTTTGCGTCTATCACAAGGGACGCAAGACTTCACGTTTTATGGAACAAACCCATGTTTTTTCGCCACCTATTTTTTAATTTACATGTCGACAAGTCAACATTGTGATTTCATTGGATGGTGTTCAAACATTGGTTGACATCATCATTGTTGATTCCATTTGAACAAATTTGGTTTTGTTGGTAGTTCTATCTTGTGGAGTTGTTGTCATAATTGCAATTCAAACTAAGGATGGCCTTTATCTTTATTGATATCTAACAGACTAGTTTCTCCTTCTAGCCATAGAAGTCCTTAGGTGTTTACATCAACAATTTCCTTCATTGATGTGCCAACATAGCATGGAGGACAAAGGGCTTTGGAAGCCTTCTTTTTTCAGTTTTGGATTCATTTTATAGGTAGAGGGTGTCAATGGCATTGCAATGGACACAAGCAACCTCTATTTCGAAGTGTGTTGTTCGAAAAGATAATGGTTCTTCTAGGCTAAATGTTCTTTCATGTGGTATTCCCCTCTCCTTATTTGATATGTTCCTTACAATTAGAGGGGGGGGTTTGAGAACTTGATTTGTTCATGTTCCCCTTGTGGCCGCCCTGGTTTGTGGTTTCTTCTTTTTGCATGGACTTGGGTTCAATAATCAAATAAATGACCAGTTCACAAGAGAGATCCATTCAATCCAAAGAGTTAAGGAATGACCCTATTGCCAACAAACCCCACACAACTAATACCATAGCCTAGGTTCAAGGGTCAATATCCACATTGAAAAGGTTTTTTTTTTTAAATTCAAAAAAATTATTTGTTTTTAAAATTTGAAAATTATTATTTTTTCACAATCGACTATGCTATTGATATAGTGAAATTATTCAGATTGCATCCTTTGATAATTATGATGGTTTTCAACACCATAGCTTCATATTTTCATGAAAATTTGTTTCACTATTTTAAGGATTATTTAATAGCGAAACTGACCCTAGGATAAAGTAACATATCAATGTCATCCACATGTTATGGTAGGTGTTTTTTTTTTTTTGGACATGACCATGTCATAAACCTCCCAAACCATCCCGGGGCCCTCACTCCACTTTTGGTACCATGGTAAACCTCTACAAGAGATGGTGTGCACATTTCTCATTTCACAATTTTCAGACCAATAGAGAAAAAGTTATTGAATTTAAAGTGATTCCATCTCTAAAAATTAAATGAATTTCCTTTTTAAAAAATTATTTTCACAAAGAACTCTGAAGTTAAGTCCACCATGATGGAAATAATATTGGGATGGGTGGCTTTACTGGAGGTTTAAAATGCATGAGCCAACAGCCACATGCACCCACTAGTACCTAACTTAAATTGTGTGGCATGACTCTTAGTTCAGATCCTTTTTGCATTTGCATTGCTGACTTGACCCTAAACCCCCCCAAAACCCCCTTTTGTTATATGAAAACTCAAGCCCATGAAGCTTTAGTCAAATTTGGCTACAAGATAAATATGAAAGTTATTCCTTAAAATAGTCCTTCTATATTTTTGGCTAAACTACTTGAACCATGTATAAAAATCTGAGAATTTTTCTTAAAGTTAGATAAAAAAATTCCCAGCCCTGTTGAAAATCTCCAAAAAGCACTGAATTTTAGCACTTTTTATTTTTAATTTCTCTTTATTTTTGGCTATGTAATACAGCCAGCCCGAAAAAAAAAAGGGAGTTACGGGCCCCCATTCCGCGTGCCCGAAAAAAAAAACCCCCCAACCCCGCCCTGGTTACCTGTATGAAAAATCACGCCCAGCGAGTCAGCCGGGACCAGTCGGCGGAACCCACGAGGTCGGGTCCTTTAGCGGCGAGCGAGCGCATAGTAAGTAACGGCGAGAACGAACGAAGGAACGGACGCAGGCGATTGTTTGCGCAGTACTTGCACTTGGCCTGTCGCCATTTGAACTTCCGCAGTTGTGTGTCTCTCCTCCTCTTCACCTCCTCCCTCTTCCATCGCGCTTGTCACGGACGTACATTTTCTAGGCTGTTGTGGTCTTTGCTTTGTGGTCGAGAAGGTTGCGAACAAGTGCAGAGATGATGGCGGTGGTGGTCACGGGGGTTGGTAATTCGTTTATCACCACAAGAATTGCAGCGGCGGTGTCGCAGTGCACTTTGAGCAATAATAATAATAAAAATAATAATGCGGCGTCGTCTTGTAGAGGGGGTGGGGGGGGCGGCGGGAGTAGCAGCAGCAATGCCATGTTGGAAACCAAATTGTCGATGCCTACTACCGGGAGCTCAGTTAGCTACGGCGTTGCTCAACCTGCTGGTGGTAGAGGAGGAGGAGGAAGCGTGCGGATTGTTGCGATGACTGTTACCATTCCGCAGAAATTCAGGTGAGGAGGACGATCTGGACGGATGGATCACTGTGTTGGATTGTTTCTTCGGGTTTTGTAATGCTCTCATTTGCTTTAGAGACAGGTGTTGTTACAACTCATGCGCTGGTTGTGTCGTAATGAGACCCTGATGTATCACAACCTCAACTGCGACACAAGAGGTTCACTGGCGCTTATCAATTGACCAAATCATGGTGGGGTCGGTCCATCGATGATTGCACTAGTCTGCAAGCAAGCCAGTGAGTTTGCAGTGCATGCTTTGTGATGAGGATTACAGAGAGGGGGGGGTGCGCTTGTTGATCTGATGGCTAATGTAGGATCTTTTAATTCGGTTTTTTCTTTCATCGTATGCATGTGAATCAAGAAGGAGAATGCCGCATGATCGTGCATCAGATTGACGTTATGTTGTTGATTTCTTCGCAGAAGAGCCGAGTTTAACAGTCCACCACAGGAGATTCAGCGTCCCAAGGTCGCGCACTCCCTAGCACCTGAGAAAGTGGAATTGTTCAAGTCACTGGAAGGTTGGGCGGAAAGCACCCTGCTACCTTATTTGAAGCCCGTTGACAAATGTTGGCAGCCTCAGGACCATCTCCCGGAACCATCCTGTGAAGGTTTCTTTGATGAGGTGAAGGATCTACGGGCAAGAGCTGCATGCCTCCCAGATGACCTCCTTGTCTGTTTGGTAGGAGACATGATCACAGAAGAGGCCCTTCCCACCTATCAAACCATGCTCAACACCTTGGATGGGACCAGGGATGAGTCTGGTGCCAGTCCGTCTCCCTGGGGCATTTGGACTCGCACCTGGACAGCTGAGGAGAACCGGCATGGTGATCTGTTGAACAAGTATCTGTATCTGACAGGACGGGTGGACATGAGGCAGATTGAGAAGACTATTCAATACCTGATTGGATCTGGTATGGTAAGTTACTTATAAATCTGTGCAGAGTTGTGACTTAGCTGCATGTGTTGCACTCATAGTGGCCGTCATCTGCTACTCTTGATCTCATTTTCCACTTCACTCCACTCTGCAATGTCATGTTGTCACTGGACAACTGCGTATGCAGTGACAACATGATGACTGCATTATCATCCGTAAGTTCGAGTTCTGCTTTTTCTAGTTTTCTGTGGTGCAGTTTAAAGGTAATGAGCCTTATCCATGTGTTTGCAATAAGGTTTTTCTCCCTATGTTTGCAGGACCCTGAAACAGAGAACAACCCCTACCTAGGTTTTGTTTACACTTCATTTCAGGAACGGGCAACATTCATTTCCCATGGCAACACTGCACGACATGCCAAGCATTTTGGTGATGGCAAGTTGGCCACAGTCTGTGGATTGATTGCAGCGGATGAGAGGCGACATGAGAATGCATACACCAAGATAGTGGAGAAACTTTTTGAGCTTGACCCTGATGGTGCCATGCTGGCATTTGCAGATATGATGAGGAAGAAGATTTCAATGCCTGCTCACTTGATGTACGATGGACAGAATGAGCACCTCTTTGATGACTTCTCACTTGTTGCTCAGAGGACTGGGGTTTACACTGCTCGGGACTATGCTGACATTATGGAGCATTTGGTAGACAAATGGAATGTAGCCAGCATTCAAGGGATTTCAGGTGAGGCTCAGAATGCACAAGAGTACCTGGGTTCACTGCCTCCTCGCATTCGGAGGCTTGAGGAGCATGCACAGGCCAAGGTGAAGAAAGGTCCAAAGACTGGAAGTTTTAGTTGGATATTCAACAGAGAAGTTGCCCTTCTGTGACTGAGGAGATGCAGCATTCCTTGGATATGGTCCTCTTCCTTTAATGTCAAGACCAAATTTTGGACCTCTCACATGGTTGATATCTGGGTCTCCTACACTAGATTCAGTTTCCTTCCCCAGTCTGCACATGGAACAGAGCTATGTTTGAATGGCTGCATGCAGCCGCCATAAGAAACAGAGTTGGAAGCAGTGGAGAGGTATGGTCAGGTTTGTTCTATTACTGTTTGCAGTTCTACAAAAGTGCAGTCTGTGTTGGAGGTCTTCATGTTGGGTGATGATATCATTCTGTATTCAAAGAGGAAATGCAAGGATGGTGGTGGAAATTTGCATCAAACAAAGTGATTTGTTAGATGTGTGAGGCTGGTGGGTTTTTAGCTTTCATCACAGCTACATTTGAACATGTGGGCATGTGGAAAGGATTAGTACATTAGGAACGAGCATTATTTGATCGCAACAGTGGTAATATGCCATGGGTACCTCTGCTGTTGACCCCGTCCAAAGTTTTGTGCAAAGCTTTTTCCTGATGAATCTCACTTCCTTTCACTTAGTGATGAACCAGCAGGCCAAGCTATGTGCAGCAGCCCTCTGAAGGAAGACACCTAACTGCCCAATCAAACTTTTGCTCTGATCTCTGGCTGTGCAAACGGTGAATCTAGTCACATGAAAAGCAGGGGGTATGACTTCACACAACACACCTGCTTAGTTGACATCAAGATGCCAGATTGAACAATGCAACAATCTGGTGTCTGTTGAGTACACTAGCTGCGCAAATCTGTGAAAGAAAGGGGAAAAAGGTGAGATAATCGCACTGCTCAGGTTCTGTATCCCACTATCGAGAACCCCCAGAATCTTTGCCAGAAATCACAAGGCACTGCTAGAATGGAGGTTGTTGGTGTTTCTCTCCCATCAATAATCAGCCAAGTTTCCAGAAGATGAATTTCCTTCTGTTGTACATGCTCGTGTGAAGTCTTTGTCTAGCTAGATGCATGGAGTTGGAGAAGAGAAAATAAAGGAACAGATACATTGTCTTACAATGCTGCTGCTGTACTTACTGCTGCATTCACAAATTACTGTAAATTTTTGTTTTCAGAGCATGGTGGTAGTGGTGCCTTGCAATCTTTCCAGTCCTTGGATTTGGAAATCCCACAGAGTAGACAAGGAAGAAATTTATGGCCATAACACAGTTTGCAACGAGCCCATCCTACTTTGCCTTTGATGCCTGCAAGTCCTGAACGGGTAGAGAAACCTCCCTCTCCCATGCACCTCCCACAGTTCATCCAGCCACCTCCATCCCCGCACAATCCACACCAACCAAATCCTGCACTTGGCACTGAAGAAGAACAAGAACAAGAACAAGAAACAGGGGAAGAACTAGAGTTTTGAGTGACAACACGTTGCTGACTATCATTAAGCTTTCTTCTTGTTCTCGTTCTTATCCCACTCCTTTGTGTCTGTGTGGTATATAGACTGCTCATCTGCAAAAAAACAAGAACAAAGGAAAACATTAAAAAAAGAACAGAGATGGTGAGAGATTGAATTCTCAAGCAATTCGTGCATAATAAGCATCACTGCTGAAACCACCCTAAAAACAAAAACAGTGTAAGAAGAAGAAGAAGAAGGGTAAGAAGGACAGACACCATGAAGTGCTGCTGATGATGATGAGAAGCAACCATCCTTGAAGGCAAACCTCTCTTGAAGAAATCCATGGTATGGTTCAAATGGCAAAGCTAAAACCCAACATCCTTGATATACTTGGTTGGCATCCAAGCTCATAAAAATTCAGCCATTATTGAATTAACGCGCTCACAGAAGAAGCTAGGTCAATCCTCACATCAGAAGAAGAAGTAGAAGAAGATCAGTACTCCTCTAAGCTCGTCTCCCAACAATAATCAAGCACGAATACTGGTTGATGAATGTCTTCAGCGTTTAGGGTTTCGTCTTGTGTTCAGGCGGTAGAGTCAGAAAGGAGAATTCATGCAAACCCTAAATTAGGTCCCATTTTAAGACCAATAGGTGCTGCTTTGACTCTCTTCATCTTCATTTTCAAATCTTCCTCAAAACAGATGCAGGGTTTCTTTGGTTACAGCATTTTTATGATGAAAGGCATATGGAGCATGGTTTTGTTCTGAGGGCAACCATCCATGTGCAGGTAAGGCACTCCAGAGAAAGGGTTGTAATGAGGCAGAGAGGACATTCTTTGTGTTAAACACCAATGGCAGTGGCAAACAAATTCTTAAGCTCCACTCAGTTTTAACAACACCACCAAGAGGCAGTGAAATTGAAAAGTGGGCTTCCTCACTGACTTTTATTGTACCAGGAAACAGAAGTTAATATTCTGCCTCGCGAAGGCAACAACAAAAAGAAGAATTCCCACTTCAGAGGTCCCTTATCTATTAAATAATGGGGTCATGTAACGCTAGCAATACTACATGGATCTGTCATGAACTGCTGGATAAACAAACAATTTCTCTTCTCATTTGCTATCTCACAGCTTTAGAAATTAGGGATATTTGAATGTCTTGATGAATAGTATTTGAGACAAATTACATCTAGGTTGCAATTTTGCATACACAAATGAAAACAATTGCTACTTTCTCAGATAGAATTAAACTGCTGTTCCAGATTCTGCATAACGCTGAAGGCCTTGTTCTAAGGCCTTCAAGTTTACACCATCCTCCACCAACATGCTTGTTACTCCCAATTGTGATACCTGCTCAAGTCAATAGACTGGAACTGAGATAAATCTCCACAAGTAGCAGCCTCTTCAACAACAGAAAGTGCTGTCATCCACCCAAGGAAATTAAGAAGAAGAGAGTACCTGGGTAGTAAATGACAGGACATGTTAACATGTACAGTGAACAGCAGCACAATTTACTGTATATTGCGGCTCAAAAAGAGGAAAAGTAGACTCACCGACTGTATATTGCGGCTCTCATCATCAAAGAAGAGCATAGATTTATAGGGGATGCCTGTATTCTGCCGAATCTTTTGGAAATGCTCCACTTTGTGAGTGTAGCTGGGATATATTTGCTGGTTCACAAACATGGTTGTCAGACAAGCCTACAATGCTCATGATCTCAATGCATAATATCTCTTCTTGAACCACAATCAACAATAGCCAACATGGTCAGCAGAGACAGGGCATGAGATTGAGAACAACCCCAAGTTTCATGCTCACCATGTCTGCAAAGAAGGATGGAATGCCCAGTTTGTTAAGGAAACAGTTGGCAATATCTGGTGTGGGTGTCCTGGATGCCACTGCCATTGTCACCCCCTTCTGCTTCAGTGCATTCAAGATTCCCATTGCCTCTGGATAGAGAGACGGATTCTCCTTCTTGCTTCGGCATTCACTGTGCAACACAAAGCCGCGAAATGTCATTGCACAAATGCCAAAACCAATATGTGACACACACAAGGATGAAAGATCGCACTAAACAAATAGCATGAGAGCAAACTAGAATCATGATGGAGAAATATATCCACTGTGAGCTGTCAGTGAAACAGGTGTTGATCCTTGATGGGATAATAATGTCCTTATGGTCAACTGCCTGAATTGGGATCCTCCCATGGATCCCTGTCCCACTGTCAAGAGAAAAAGACATGGCAAGGAGGCTGATGATCATTATCAAACAATTCTGTGCTTTTCATGATGTCTTTCACCATACCCATTATACGGAAAAAATTATGATTCCAAAGAGGAATAAAAGCCCCACAAAACCACCCTTTTCTTGCAGAAAAGGTGATCTTGCACAAGAAAATACTACCTAATGGATGATGTTCTGTCAGAGTCAAAGCAGAAATGAGAGGACATACATACTGCGTGATTGACAGAAAGCGAATTCACAGGAGTTTTTCCAAACGAAAAACAGCATAGAAAAAACAACAAACTTTGTCCACAAACAAGGCAAAATTTACGCAGCCCAGCAGAAGACTGCTGAAAAAACTCAAATGTCCTCCCTGGAAGTTCAAATTTGTGGCGTTCAAAATACCCAATTCAATTCAATTGGACTGCTTCTTCTTCTTCTTCTTTAGAAAGACAGAAAAATCACAACTTGGAAATGGGTGACAAGAAACCCAAAAAATGAGCACGGTGTTAAGCATCGAGAAAACTGACCACCAAAACGGCCATAGCGTGTAGTCAAGATCAAACACAACTAGGCGTGGCAACAGCGTGCAACTGTGCAGCAGCCTCAACGCCTCCCCCATCACCTCCTCCTCCTCCTCTTCTTTACCCATCACCCAATTGTGGACAGCAGCACATCGTGCGCCTTCTCAAAGCTTCAGGTGCTTCGTGGAGGAACCAAACCCTAAAAATCTTTTGTCAAAGCTTCAGGTACTTTGTCGCGGACCAAAACCAGTGTTGGCCGGACATTTGAGTTTTCCAATACCCGGCCGGGTAGGTTATTCAAAAATATATACGTACAAAAGGGAATTGAATAATTGGATTTTGAAAAATTAGAGGACTCCACTTGGTATCAAATTTGGATCTTTAAACCAAACTCATATTTATCATTTTGTCTTGGTAATTATTTTTGACAATAGAGTTGTCCATAAAGTCACCCTGTCTTCACCCTGTCTTCACCCTGTCTTTGGGCCTGCTTTCACCCCCTGTCCCCTCTTTCAGTGGTATCTTGCAAAGTATGGAAATTTTATTAAATCTCAGTATGAAATCATGAAACTCAGCATTTAATACACAAGGTTCGAGAGTATTTATAGTAGTTGTACAAGTAGGAGCAGTGAAAATAGCAGCAGTATGGAGGCGCTCAGGAAAAAGGAAAGACAGGATGAAACTCCGTTTACCACCAGTTATTTTTCGTTAGTAAAAATTTTCATTCCCAGTTACGCATTTGATGCCCTGTTATGCTGAATTTCGCCGTTCTCAACCCCCTAATCGCGGGACTTTACGGATAACTCTAATAGCAGCTTATTATTTGTCAAGTAATGGTCGAGGACTGGGGCGTTCTTGAAGTAAGCACCCTCTCAAGGGAGCCAAGGGACACCGAGGAATGCCCTTCTCCAAGGGCATCACCCAACATAAAGTGTCATGATGGAATTTTCATTTTATTTTTAAAAATTTAGTAGCTAGTGAGTATCATGAGTGGGTGTTTTTTCCTTCAAAATGCCATGTGAATTTTTAAGCTTTATGTACAACATTAGAATTTTTTGCCCAACGTTTTACCCATGATTTAGAGGAACATTTCCATTGTAATATCCTATAGGCACTTTTATATTAAATTTGAATAGCATGCTAGTGTAAAACCCATGTTGCTTTGCAAATATGCCAATTATGGCTAGATATTATTCAAATGAATTCATTACTTGAAATTCACTAAAAACATTTATTAGCCTAGGTGTAGAGTAGGAAATAGTATATCAATTTGAAAGCTGTATTTCTAAAGGTTTATGCAAGAATTATATTTTTTGCAAAATTAGATTAATATAAAAATAAATTTGTTACTTGCAATGGAAATGCTCTAAGAACCAATTTTTGAAATATCTTAAAGACGATAAAAGCCCACCCAAATTTGATAAAGTATTTGTTGCAAAAGCAATTATTCAAGGTGAAGCCCATTATGGGTACAAGGTTGGGGCGTGAACACTTTGATGTGCACGGATTCTTTTTGGGGTGGGCACATGTGTTGGAGGAACATGGTGTGGCTCACATTTATGACAGCCATGTTTGTATGGCAATGACATGGCGCCTATGTGGTGCTTACATGGCACCTAAACAACATCCATGAACACATAGGGATGCATGTTCCCAACATACAGGTATTGTAAATTCACTTGAGAACCTATCTCAAAGTATTGTAAACATACATGGCATTGTACTACTTGGGAAAGTATTGTAAACATACAAGCATTGTAAGTTCCCACTTGAAAACCTATGTCCCTTCATGGGAACACATGTTCCCATTTTGGGTAACATTGTGTGTTCCCACATGCAAACACTAAACATTCTTAGTTTTGAAAACATTGAATTTCCCAAACATGAGGAAGGAGAATTACCACTCAGCAACCCCATGTCCTGTCATGATGATACTTAGTCCCATGGTAGGGAACAAACATTTCTTCGTGAAACCTTTTCTATATTTGCATTGGTTTTGAACTTTTGTGTATCAAAGAGCATGACATTCCAAGGACAACTTTGATCTTCTACTTACCATCTTCTATTTACTAAAAGGTTGAGCCATATAGGTTAATTAGTTCAAGTGGATAAGGGATGGATGGATTTCTTTTAACTAGGATGTGTGGAAGGGTTTAAGATAAGGATATTTAAAAAGATAATGAAATCTAGGAAGATAATGATTCAACCCTTGTGTGATGAATATCTTCCTTAGGTTCCTTATTTATCTTTCAAGGAGGAAAATTGTGAATCATTCCTTTGTATGATTCTAGATTGGATGTGGCTAAATGAGTTCTCTTGAAGAAGAAGTGTCTATGTGACAATAGAGATAGAAGTGGAAAGTATGGAAGTATCTTGTCCTTTGATTCTTGCAATGGAAAATGGTTGAAAGTATATTATATTGTTTTGCTTAGAAGATGTTAAATAATGGGGGAAGGTAGTACACATTAAGATTACATAATGTTTTGTTATGTTTTATATAGTAGTTTATTGTTTCTTTTATAAAATCAATAAGAATATTATATCTTTATTTTTTGTCTTTAGAATAGAAAATACCTTCTACCACATGACAGTATCTACCATTAAAAAACAACAAGTAGGTAGACATGAGATTTGGGGTTTGTAAGGAAGGTAACATTGTTGTAAACGGTAGGTAACAACCACAAAGGGTTTGCAAGTAATGCAAATGGTAGGCATCAACTACTAAGGGTCTACATGCACTATAGATGGTAGGTAGCAACTATTGAAGGTTTGTAGATAGTTGAGGGTCTTTTTTCAAGTTTGTCGATGATGATATGTGCATGATCATGGTTGTTGCATGACAATAATTATTGCAGAACGATAGTTGTAACATGACGGTAGGTAAACATAAGACAAGTTCTATTTTTATGTTTTTATTTTACAACCTTTTTCCTTGACAGTAATTAGGTTGTCAAATTCCACAATTTAACAATGTGACATTTTCAATTGAACTTCTTGAATTGGAGAATAAGAATGTGGCTTCAACATGACATGTGATTTTTTATATTATTGTTCTTTCCCCAACAATCTTGTAATTAGTTATTGTTTAACATGATGTTGGTTTGATGACAATGACATAGGAAACATAGGGTGTTATCTACAATATGTTAAACATCAATATAGTGTTACCATTCCAACAAATAACATGTATGACACTTTTTGGTTCCAATTTTCCATGTCCATTAAACACATTCTATTAATGTCATATTAAAGGACCTTAAACCTCTACATATAAGCCAAACATTAACACATTATGTTATATAACTTAGATAAAAGTAAAATTTACTATTACACATGATTTAAAGGCTTTAGTAGTTTCTTTCATGGGTGCCCTTCCATCACCCACCCACCTTAATGAGTAATCTAAAATACACATAAAACATAAACCTAAGAAAATAAACATGTATCAAAAGTGATCAAAATGTAGGAACAAAAATAATGAATTTTCTTTCAAGTAATCAAGTTTTTTTCTCATGTGACATGGAGGGAGGGTGAATAAATAAAACAATTGCAATTTTGTGTCAACAACAAAGACTTGTTGATGTAGGTTTTCTCCCACCATATAACTTGGTTCTTGACAAACAAAAAAAGTTATTAGACTTATTTCAAAAATTCATAAACATGAAATAAGCAATCATCAACTTAAAACATTTTTTAGATCCAATGTTTAATCATATGAAGCATTGAATATTAGGAACAATATTTGAAACATAAATTGCATAAACATAGGTGTAAGATAAAACCTTCTTATGCAAAAGTTTAAGCTTTTGACATTTTTTTCGCATTTGTACATAGCTATGTGGTTCATCATCCATAGAACTTGCATTAACACTTGTGTCATACTTACCTTCCTATGAGACTTACCCATGTCTACTAACACCATCATAGTAGATTTCATGTCACCCAAGCATCATAAATCATTTCAACAATTCATGGGTAGGACAAGGATCATTGGTCAACAACTTCAATACTTCTTTAGTAGACAATGTGAACTAATGTGTATAATATACATTTTGGCCTTTATAGTTAAGCATTTGTTTTAAATCTAATATAAATGCTTGCAAGGTGAGAATTTGTGATGATGGTTCATGAACTTTGCAAAGTTCCAATCAAGACAATTACAACTTGGTTTTTGACAAACATAAACCATGTATTGACCATGTTGTAATCTACATTTAGGTGGGTAAGTAAATAGGTAAATAGGTAAGTAAGTAGTTAAATAAGCAAGAAGTTTTTTTTATTTTATTAGAAACCTAGATAGGTAGGTAAGTAGATAGGTAACTATCTAATTACCTACTTACTTATGTACCTACCTTTTTACCTACCTATCTACCTGTCAACCTTATGAGTATATTTATTTACTTACATATTTAAGCTACTTATTTACCTACCTACCTACCAATGTAAGTAGGTAAAAATATAAATTAGTTATAAATAGGTAATTAAAAAGGTAGATATCCAATTAACTAGGTAGATTAATTAGGTCAATAGGTTAGGAAAGTAGGAAAGTAAGGTAGGTGGGTAGGTTAAGTATGTAGATAGATAGATAGATAAGTAAGTAGGTAAAATAGGTACTTAACTTAGGCCTAAGCTAAGTAGGATTTTATTTTATTTGGGTTCAATTACCTTTAAGGTCAAGGCTTTTTTATGTGTTCATCCTAAATGACATCTGGGATTAGAATGTTTCTAATGCACACCTAGTTATATAGTTTACACCATTGAAGTTAGGGAGCACAATTAATATGGGATTTTTTTTAGTTGCAACTTAGTCACATACCAATATGTGACTAGGTTGCGATTAAAAAAGTGTTTCCCATATCTTTTGTCTTCCATTTTAATTTTGTGGACTAGATAAAGAAATGTACATGAAACATTGAAAAAACATGACAAAAGGGTCCAAGTATGGTCAAGGTACCCCATTTGAAACATAAGGATTCACTCCTAGGACCTCCAAATTCTTTTTTTTTTTTCATAAAACCTATGACATATCTTAGATTTCTCTCTCTTTTCTCATGTCAAATTAATTAAATTTGTTCCAAACTTTATATATGGGCATCTAAAATATATATTGCTTTCATTTATGAATGTAAGAATAATAAAATTTATCCAATGTGGGCCATGTTCTATCAATGGCCCAAATTCCCAAAATTTTCACTTTTTGAAAATTTTGTACATTGCAATAGGGCACTTGGTTCTTGTCACGATTAAACATTTTATATACATTATCAACTAAGGTGTTTGTGGTAAAAATCTTGAAGCAAAATGATTTATTTAGACATTCCTTATGGGTCCTTGAACTTTTTTTTCTAAAACAAAGTCCTAGAAAAGTTTTCCATGACTTGTTAGGAATATTTAAATTTGTTAAGATTTGAAGTTCTATGCATAAAATAATACCTTAATAATGTATGTTTTTATGAAAAGAAAAAACTTTTAATATGAATGTGTTATTAAGTTTCAACAACATGTTCAAATGAGGGGGGTCCACTAAATATAAAAGAGAGAGCCCTTTTTGATACCCCAACTATACTCGAACCCAAAATTAAAAGAAAGTGTCATTTGGGATGAACCAATCAAAGAGACTTGATTATAAAGGTTGAACTTAAAATAAATAGAAATATTTACCAACTACCTATTGAGCCTACCTAGTTATCTACCTATATAACCTATTTGTTTAGGTAGGTAGGTAAGTAAATAGCAAGCTACTTAACCTACTTACTTATATATTTATACCAAAATTTAGATAGTATGCCACATGACAAATTTTTATTACACCATGTCTCACAATCTCAAACCATCCATGATAGATGATGAAGATTTAATTTCATATTGTAAATTCATTTTTGCCAAAATTTAATTATCATGCCACATAACATTAGTCAATTGGGCCATGTGTGACATTAGGTTACATTTAAAACAAATGACCAAAATTAAAATTTTATTTAAAATTTTTAAAATTTGGAAATTTAGTTATGTTCCCATGTGGTAGCTAATAATTGGTCTATAGTGCAATTGTAAAATAATTAAAAGTAGTCACAAGGGATATATGGTTGGTTAGTGGATGAAAACATGTTCATTGACCATATGTTTCATCCCATGGTCGTGTTGACATCACAATGAGGTCAACATTTGTGACTATAGGTTACATGCAACTAAACTTATACAACTAATGGAATTATAATTATAATTATTGGTTGCAATGATTTTGTAGTTGCAAAACAATGTTTTTTTTGGTGGAAATTCATGTGTCCACAATAATCCTTGGTAAGGACTTTAACCTTGTGACAATTGGTTCCTTTTATTGTGATTGCACCCCAATGCTTAAAGCCTCAATTTCATTGTTTTGTGGTATCATGGTGGTTTCATATTCATTTTGAGCTCCTTGCACACATTGTATATTGAAATGCACATTAATGGCACCTTCAAAAGACTTGTAAACCTTTACAAATAATCCTTCATGTAAGCATGGTTATTTGTTCATAGTCTTTGCATTAGGATGGATGATGACAACAAATGTGCCATTTTCAAGAATGTATGGAATTGGGGTTAGTTATAGACTTGTCCATGTGACTCATTTGTATTTCTCCTATTCCATAATTGGGTTGATTTTTTCATCCACTATTGTGTATCTTGGCATAATTGTGCATATTCATCAATTTGCAATTCACTTTCTTCAACTTGACATGTAATGGGTGGAGGGTTTCTATGCACCACACCCATTATGACATGTGAATTATCTTCAATTTTTTTGTTAGCCACCAATCGTATTCTTCACGGTATTGTTTATTGCCATAATGCATGGCCATCCAATCATCCACATAGGTTTTAACCTCCTCCAACTATCAAACCAATGCTTCCTTTTGCATTGACAAATAATTAGTCCTTAGGCGAAAATACCCTTTTTAGCAAAAAAGTTCACCAATTCATGCCATAAGTGCGAAAAGATGTTAATGTTTGGGTATTTGGTATTAGGATTTGATTAAGCATCGTGTTTTTTTTTCCTCCCCCTTCAGCATTATGTACGTTAGACCTTTCGAATTTAAATTGCAAAATCATTAAAAGGGGTCATGAGGGAAATATATGAGAATGATTTTTTAAGGCACAAAAATGGCTATAAACACACTAAAAGGATTAAGGGCATCAAGGTCAATGTCCTTTTTAAAGACTACATTTGACATATGGCATTCATGTGTTGGTCTATCTCCTTAATTAAAATTTGCATTTTTATTCCTAGTTTATAGTTGTATGCTAAATGTAATTACTTTTTGCTACATCTCTACATCTTTGTCTATAACATATATATTATGCATCCATGCTTTGAATAACATAAAACTAAATACCTTTTGTCAAAAACACATTCTCAAAATTTTCTCATGGTCAAAAGCACATTTGAAACAAATGCACTCAAGTTCTTTTGTTTTTTGATTCATCAATATTAAAATCCTTTCCAATTTTGAAATGGAATGGAATACATTTGAGAATGAAAAAAAATGTTTGAAAAATCAGATTGTCCATAGTTGTTTTGAACATTGAAACTTTGTAAGCAATGGAATCTAATTTTTTTTTTAAAAAAGAAATCCAATTTATTATGATCCCCTTGTGATTTATCAAAAATAATAAATGAAAATTTTTAGTATTATCCACACATAGTGTGACTCCTTTTACTATGTTTGCACCTTTTATGGACAATAGTTCATCAAATGTGTCCATCAATTGAAACAACATGCTAGGTTTGGGGAGTGGCAAGAAACATTAAGAAAGTAAAAAAAATAGTGGGAATGATGGGAGAACATTAGGGGATTGCAATGTCATGTCTGAACGATGTTGGGAAAACAACAAAAATTCCCCTAGTGTTTCTCGTCATCCCTTGATGTACACCAACATCCCCCTATCATCCCATCAACATCATTCAATTGTTGTGTTCTTGTAAAGGACAATCCTATTTTTGGGCTAGTTTTTTGTTAAATGTAGTGAGGTTTGTTGGGTGGCTTTGTGTAAGGCTCCTAGCATAATGTGACTACTCTATCAATTGTTTATGTACATAGTGTTATACATATATGCAAATAATGGCAAAAATGTTGTGTTGGATCATATTTGGGGTTACATAGTTGATCTTACAAGTTACAAAGCTTTGATCAATTCTATAAGTGGGTCTAAACACACTCAAGGGAACCAATTGATTATTTAATCCAAGGACTAGAAGTCCTTTTGGAATCCTTTCAATTTTTTCATAGAAAGGATTTTTATTTTTTTGGGGCAACTTGTTACTAAATATGCCTAGAGTTGCCTTAATACAACACATGTTGTGTTTTAAACATTGTTAAATGAATATGAAATCTCAAAAGTTTGCAAATATGCAATTTTATTTTGAAAAGTGATCATGATTTCAAATCATACCAAAATATGTTAGCTACTTTGAGGTTTAAGGTTTTATATTATAAACTACAATTTTTTTAATGTATGCCATCCCATTTACATGTGGTAATTTCTTTTTGACATTATGAAATTTTGGAATATATTTTGAATTTCTATTTTTTTCAAATTCCACATTTTTTACGTTGTCAATGTCTTTTGAGTTTTTTTTCAATTTTTTCGATCAAATTTCTTTATTGAGAGAATTCTTAGTTTAGTATTTTGAATTTTTTTCATTATCTAATGAAGTTGTTGTCCAAGTACAAAAGTCCTTTACCGAAACCAAAAATTAAAATTAAATCAAATGAATTTTTATTTTGAATTCCTCAATAATCATTTAACACAACTTTAATTCCATGATTATCATGATTTTCACATGGTAATGTATAATTAGATATATAGAATTTGACAAATTTCATTGGGATTTGACATGGTTTTTGGGCCCTAGTATTGTGATCGCACCTAAATGATATGTTTGCTCTTAAATAATTCATTTATGGAATACCCATATGAACATTCACATTTTCCCATTATATGTTGTCAATTTCAAGTTGCTTTTAACATGGCATGGTAACCTTTTGCATTGGCATGTTTTTTTTCTTCTACCAATATTTAGTTTGGTCTTTCTATGTTTTGATTACAACTATAGAAATCTCATTTTGTTTTAGATATTGAACCCAACATAACCATTGAATTGAAGTTATTCATGCATGTAATATGTTGGAAGATATCTAAAATCTTGTAGATTGATATGTTCTAGTGATATCTTCATGTGCTTATAATGAAGTGTATTCTAAGTTTATATCTTTTGATTATCACTTTTTCTAGTAGCATTTTCAATCAATCATGTAGGATGGGTCTTGATTGCTGGGCAACATAATCTTTGACAATACATACTTTATCATCAATCTAAATTGTTTTGGATATAGGATATGCTTATATGCAATATAATCACCCTTTTTAGTAGTAATCTTAGTAACTATTGACCTCAAAAGAAAGTCAATGTGATTAGGAGTTGAAAGAGACTTAAGTTTTCTTTCCTTTTCAAGTCCTTCCACCCTGTGTGCCATTGCAAATTGTTTGGGTAATGCTTCAATCCTAGGGTTTCCTATTTACTATATTCTTGAGAGGTTGAGTGTTCTTGCTATGTGTAGAATATATGCATGCACCATTCCATTTTATCAATGATAATCTATGTTGTGAACTTATGTAACAAGTTCTTATGCATAATGAATAGGTTATGGGCCCACCCATGGTGTTCCATGTGTGTTTAGATTTCTTTAATTGAACATTATTATTGAAAAAATGGATAGGGTTGTCAAAATGTTTTGACCCTTGATCTATTATCTTTGATCTTATCCTAAAGAGCTTAACAACATTGAACAATTCAATGGCAAAGGATTTACCATGTTGAAATACAAGATGAATGCCATATTTTGTGTGAAAAAACTATGGGAATTGTGGATTAAACAATATAATGAAAGCCAATGAGAACTAATGTTGTGTCAAAATAGAAGTAGAAAAGGGGTGACCTAGGACAAGAAAAATAACCAAGTTCATTCATAGTTGGAGCTCTAGATGAAAAAATAATAATTCCAAAAAACATTTGGGTTATTTTTCACAAATATTATTTACAAAAAAAAATTGAATGAAAAAATTTGAGTAGTCCAAAATAAGATAATTCATGTGGAAGTGGTGATTGTTCAAAAGCATACATAATTGTGCAATGATATTTAAGTTTACAAGTAGAATTACAAAAAATGCCAAAATGAGTTTCTATAAATAACCAAACTGGTTTCTTTGCATGATTATTTCCAATGCATGTGATCTACTACTCAAACTAGAAATTCTAAGCCTAATGAATATAAAAAATTAGCCAAATGGTTAAAAAAAAGTTCTTTCCCTTGCAACTTTTTGGTTTAAAATTGCAAGCCTTTGAAATTTTGATATGATTTGTTTTTTCATCAAGTTTATCCAATGAACTTGTATCAAGGAAAACATGATTTTTTTGTACAAAAAGTCTAAAATCAATCACATGATCTTAAGCATGTTCCTTTTGATTACTTTTTTTTAAAAAAAGATAAAAATATTCATATAGTTAGTTTAAAAGACTCAAAAAACATTTCCATCTAGTGTCCTTGAATTGTTTTAAAATATTTTTATTAATTTAACAAGACATCATTATCAATTGGCATACACCAACCCATTATGATTATTATCATCTAAATTAAAATCCAAAGTTGGATTTTTGAGTCTTTTTATTAAACATTCCTTTTTTGGAACCCCAATTCTAAATTAGCCCAACCCAACACTTGTCCAATCTCTTGTCAAGCCGTTGCCAGGTGATTGTTGAAAAGCCTCATCAGTTGTGAAATTTTATAGTTTTTAGAATAAATTCAAATTGGTACATGAGAAGAAACTGACTCAAACCATTCACCAACTTCAAGAATTTTTTTACAAATGCAAGGAGGAGGAGGGAGAAGACATAGTTGATTTTCTTGAACAATTGGAAATCATCATAAAACAACTTAAAGGCATGAATAACAACAACTTCAATGATTTAACCATGACCACCAAGGTCTTGCACAACTTGCCAAACAATTTGAAGCATTTTAGATTAAGGCAAGGATTTTGGTATATTAATGTTGCAACTTTTCACCAAAGAAAGTGGGTTAAAAATTCCTAAGGGGGGGAGATTATATAATGAAGAATGAAGTAAAAGAAAGTCAAGCAAAAGAATGGTCAAACATTCAAGCCATGATGGTTGGTATCAAATCAATTAAGCACAAATATAGAAATGTGTGGATTTTAGATATGGGATCCACTCAACACATGATAGAATATGGCACATGCAAGTTCAAACGCTATCATGACACAAAAAGGATCAAACAATGGTCCATGGAGTTGAAAATTTTTAATTCCAAATTGTCGAAGTGGGAAACATTGACATGTTGGTGAAGATCAATGACAAATGGCACATGTCAAAGTTGAAGAATGTTTTGGATGTTCCAAAGTTGGGAAAGAGCATTTTCTTGATTAAATGAGCCATCAAGGCAAGTGCAACATCATCCATACAATAAATGCATGTTAATTAATGCACAAGGGAATAATTGTGATGGAAGGTTTAACAATTGGTGGCACTTACACATAAGCCCACAAACCACCCCAACACAAGGTTTATTTGGTTGATGTTAAGAAGGAGATGATTGGATTGTCAATTGGATCATTTCTTGCGGAGAGAAAAGGAGTTGCTATCAAGAGCTTTGAAATATGGCACAAAAGGTTGTGTCATGTTAATTGCTAGACATGACATAGGGTGAAAGCATAATCAATTAAACACTTCGTGATACTTGTATGCATAAATGGAAAATAGTCATAAAATACACCTTCATATAGTAAACTTTAAAACATTATTTATTCCAATGATCAATATTGGCATGTTTTTTTGACTTTATGCCAATGATATTAAAAAATTGCATGTTTAATGTCCATTTAAATAGATTTTTCACAATTGCAAATAGATTTTTCTCTACTTTTTGGGCACATGTTTCATAGAAAGTAGGAGAAATATTGGATTTTTTTTACTTTCTTGGATATTGTTGCTTTCAAATATATTTATGTGTTTTCAACTTTTACTTTGAAAGTAATAATATATCAAACTTTCTAATGTAAAAGTATTTTTGAACACATTTTGGGTAGTATGTTTCAAAAATACTTTTAACCTATTTTTATTATACGAAGTTTCCCAAACTTTGTATACAACAAATTGTAAACCCACTGTTGAGCAGCATGATGGTTTGATAATGATTGAAAACATTTTGACTCTACTTTTTTGCATTCATGTGCAAAAATATGACTACATGAACGATAACTACTTTTTGTGTTTAATTGATTGTGCTTTCACCCAACAACACAAACAACGGAAAGAATGGTAATTGGTTTGTTGTTAGCCAACAAGAAGGAACCACCATTTTGTGAAGGCTATGTGTTTGGGAAGGCAAAATGAAATTCATTTGCAAAAAAAGGATGTGAAAATTCGAGTAGTTAAGATTGTAGATATAGTCCATCTCAAACTTTGTGGTCCTTTTAACACAAAGTCAAAATGAGGGGTTAGTTACTACATCATTTTAAAAATGATCACTCATCATATGAAGTCTTATGTAATATAGCCAAGAAGTTAGATGCACTGTCTTGTTTTGATAAATACGTTGGATTCATGAAAATAAACTAGACAAGTTAAATAGAGTGGGTGAATTTATAATGAACTTGGGTTTTGGGTGTATCTTGTAATTGTTGATGCAACATAAAATCTAACCATGACATCTACTTCAAAGCAAATTGGAGTAGCCGAAAGGGAAAACCAAACCATTGTTGAAATGGTTTGGAACATGATTTATGATAGTGGATTGCACTTGAGGTTATGGGTTGAGGCAACACAAACCGCATTGAGACATGCACACTAAAAGGCAAGAGATCATTCAAAACATGGACAAAAGAAAAACCACTTGTGATCCATATGAAAGTTTTTGGTTGTGATGCATATGTTCATGTCTTGAAAGAGCTTCGGAAGAAATTAAATTCCAAAAGTGTGAAGGGAGTGTTCATGGCCTATAATTTAACCAACAAAACATATTGTTTGTGGCTGAATGATAAGAAGAAGAAGATTGATGAAAGTCGTGATATCACTTTCAATGAAGAAGAAATGTCAAGCCAAAATCCAAACAAAGACACAGAAGCAACAATACATGTGTTCTTAAAGACTAATGAACCATTTAGAATTTCAACATTTAGAATTTCAACATACGTGTTCTTGGAACAATTGTTGGTAGTAGTGAAAATGCACCATTGTCAACAACAATGGAAGTTAGTTTCATGTTTGTCGATTTTAATGATTCATCAATTTTAATTTACTAATGAAATTGCGCATTTGAACCATCAAGAGGTCACAAACAAATACACAAGGCACAAAGCAAGTGGAACGTCAAGAAGATTTTTGAACTTTAAATGCAAGATTTGGATGAAGCAAGAAGTTGGACATTGAAGGAAATAATGACATCATTTAGATATTGAGGAGTTGGGGCTTAAGCTATGAAAAAATCATAGTTGTATGGTGATTGGTTCTACCTTTAAAAAACTAGACATGGGAAAACACATGAGAAGAACACATAAAATGAGCCATAGAATTTTTACAATCCTTTGAATTTTATAAACATAGAGAAATGACTTGAGACAATACAACAAAAATACAATTCATCTATGGAGAATGAAATGTGGGTACTTGAGGAGTTGCCCCTTGGATGAAAGAAGATCGACTCCAAATGGGTCTACAAATTAAAGTACAATGTGATAGGAGAAATCAACATATATGCAAATTCAAATTTTTTGCAAGAGGTTAGACTCCAATTTTGGCTAGGTTGGGGTTTTTTGGAGGAACAATCAAGTTTTAGGTCTAATGTTTTTTAATGAAAGGGACAACTTGTCAATTCCATGTTCAAAGAATATTTTTAAAAATAGAAACCCATCAATTATTTAAATTGTTAATTCCTCGGGTTGATAGTTCTAAGCTTTACAAGGGTCATTGGTTTCAATTTCAAGGTGGGGCCAAGTCCAATTTTTTAAAAATACTAACATAAGAATTTTTGGTAGGGATGTTTTTTCAAAATCTTGATTCTTTTAAAGAGAATGCATCCTTTTGGTCTCATTCTCTTGCAAGTTACTAAACTTCAAGAAATGAGTTGTTTTTCATTTTCATCGTGAAATTCATAATGAGTGGGAAGGGATTGGAAAAAAAACAAAGTTAGGAGTAAGGAGTGAGAAGTAAAGGGGGGAAAAACAATAAAGTCATGGGAAAGAATCTTTGTGGTAAAACTCACAAGGAGTGAGAAGCAAGAAAGAAAAACAAGGGGTGTGTCATATTACCACTTTGCCAATCTTTGAAGCTTAGTTTTCATCTTAAGGGTTCTAGATTTTTCCATTCTTGGTTTTCAAAACTTTTAGTAGCTTTTCATCACACCAACTATTGATGATGCTTGTTATTACCAAATGAATGATGGAAATTTAAAAAGGGACGATTAAAGCATTTAATTAGTTGTATAGGAGTTAGACATTTGATTAGTTGGACATGATTAAAACATTTGATTAGTTTGATTTTCAAATTACTTTTGGAAGGAAAGAATTTAGGATGTAATTTTGGAATTTGATGAAGGTTGAGAGACTATTTGTTTACATACAAAGAGAGATTTAGAGAGTTTGCTAGAAAGAGGAGACAAATTCAATAAGAAGTTTAGAGTTTTGTTGTATTGTAAAACACTTGATTTTCATGAATGATTTATACACTTAACAAACGTTTGATATGTTCAATTCTGAGAAACGAAAACAATAAAAAATTGACAAGTAAACAATCAATTTACTCTAGAACTGAATGAACAACTATGAATGAACAACTAAACTCTAATCACAAAATTATGATTATCCAGAATAATTCCAAATCTGAGAAATAATCACATGAGCTGATAAGCTTGGTTAACAAAACAAATCTACATGTAGCAAAACCCAAAAGAAAGGAAAGAAAGAGAAATGAAGGATGAATGCAAACATTGTGAATATTTTAGCTGCTGGAATTGTACAAAGTGATGGGTTGTGGGTACTCCCACATCTGCTTGCTATCAAAAACAAATTGGTAACTAAATGATGCCACTTTCAGCACCAGGCCAACTTAATGTGCTTCCCAAAGACAGAGAAAAGGGGAAGTAGAAGAAACCGAAGGCCTAACCAGAAGGACAAGGTGTAGTTGAAGCTGGACTTACGGTTGAGGATTCACTTCCTGTTTTTGTCCCCTCCATTGGGAGGGCTGGATACAGAGAAGTAAATACCTCTGAAGATGTCCTTGAAAATGTTAATGGTCTTATGGAAGGCAACTGTCGGGAGTTGAAGCAGCTTTTGCACACTCTGACAGGAGAGAAATAGCCGAGATCCTCCAACACAAGTCGATTATCACAGCAGTTGGCACAAGAAATTTGCCCACAATTGCGGCAGTAATGTTTGTTTTCTGATGTCAACTGTTTTTGACATGATGTGCACATGTCCATCTGCAACCAAACATACAAATCAATATATACCGTCATCGTTGTTCAGAGATCAAAGGATGATGAAGAGTCTTTCATATTATGATTTTTTTCCTTCAGGCTTCACATTTCAGCTGCAAACAGCTTCAAGGGGCAACAGAATGGTGTTGACTTACCTCGATTTCTAGAGATGGGTTTTGAACAAAACCATCATCCGGCAAGGTCCATGAAATCAAATTTCCACTTGCATCACCGCTACACAATTGTTTGAGGTCGTTACCTAGAGAGAGTGCAGTTACAGGCTCTTTATGCCAAGTGAGCACTTTATAAAGAACGAGTTGATACTCGGGAGGACTGCCAATACTACTACTACTACTACCACTACCACTACTAATACTAATACTATTCTTCAAAGCATCAGGGGTTGTTGGGCTCAGACTTCCAGAGCTTCCATAACTTCGTGATCGTGTTCTCTTGAAGTCTGACAACCCTGCAATGCTCGCACTTGCCTTTCTGTCCAGCTTTGAATTTGTATCTAGCTCCATGTGCCAGAGTCGGATACATCCATTTTGGTGACCTGTTACATACCAACTTGCTTCCATCCAATCTGACAAGTGTGGACTTGTGATGGAGAGAATTGTATCTGCTGAAATGTTTGACATATTCACAGCTGCCAGACAGTCTCCATTAATACTCCAAACTGCTACAGTCACTCCAGCTGCTGTGACAACTTCACCTGTCATGTCATTTGCATGAATGGCTGTTGGAGGATTTGAAAGCTCAGGCAGTTGACGCACATACTCGAGGCTACTCAAGTCCCAGAAAATTACTGTCCGGTCCTTAGAGCCACTCACCACCAGACTGTAGGGTTGGGAGACTGCAAGACAAGTGATGGCTTGTGTGTGTGCACATAATGCCTTCTGTAAGTGAAGTCTCCTTTGATTCCGCAGACCATCTTTCCGTTGCCGCCACACGGAAACAACTCCATCCTCTCCACCTAATGAAACAAAAAACTCATTTTATGTTTTTGAGACATTCAGGTCATCAACAACTTGACTTGTAAACCCAAATTCAATTCTTTTAACAGCCCCAAAAAATCACAAGAAAAATTACAACCCAAAAAAATGACCAAAAAAGTTATCACCCAAAACAGATTCTGTGATATTTGCATGCTCACAATGATTTTGTGCCACATAGAAACTGTGCCGAAAAAGAATTTCAGGGAAGCATTTGTGATAGCATTTTACCTGTGACAAGAATGCGTCCATCCCGACTGAAACCAGCGCATAGCACAGGCCCGTCATCATGAAGGTTTTCATGAGTGGACAGAAGCTTGTCTTGATCATATGAGATGATTCTGAGGCTTCGGTCTGGAAATCCCCACGCAAGATATTTACTGTAGCCAGGTGGCTTCAGGACACTGTTGGCACCTGCTGCATACACTTTGTCTTGAAACATCACAATCTGTGACACTTTTGACCCCACCCGTCGTAGTTCCTGGCTCAAACAAAAAATGCCACAAAATCACATTTTATGATGTGAAAAGAGGCTAACAGTTTTGCTTCGGAGATTCTCAGCACTTATGTGTGAACCCTGCAATTGAACAAACATGTGGGGGCATATGTGGGAATTGGAATATTTAGCATTAAGCTCAAATTTGATACTCCATGTGTACTATTCTTATTCCTTTCAGAAAAACCATCCATTAATTACTCAAATTTTAACCTAAACCCAGTGTGGGTTGTTCCTAAATCAGAATCACATGGTTTGCATCAGATACACATATGCTTTTAAGAATGGAAACTACACTCTTCGATTAAAATTGAAAAAATCTGGGAATTTTGTAGCCAGCAATGCTTTGGTTGCAGGGGATTATTATGGTTTACCTGAGGGGCAAGCAAATGATAATTGCGGAGCGCAAGTGTAAGAGGCTGTTTTTGCACCCACTTGCGCTTTGGGTGTGGTTTCACAAAGAGAAGGCGGGGTGTTTGGCCAAAGTGATTAATTTGAGCCAAAATAGCAGCCTTCATGGATGGGTCTGGAACCCTGTCAATATCGACTGCTCCCTCATACGTCAAGTGGTAAAACACATTCAATGCCTCAACTGCTGGCTGTTTTTCCCAATCCAGCATACAAACCCCCACAAGAAACAACAAGAAAAAAACAACACCCCCAACTCCATCAATCAAGCCCAATGGTGGATTTTGCAATAAACCTCTCTGCAAAGATAAGATTTTCGTGCTTTTGATTTTTCCTCAGCTGACAAAGACATAAATTTGTTCAGTGTGCAGAAATGCAATTATTAATGCAATGCCAAGAGAACACACACTATCTGGGGGGAAAGTTACTAACTTTGCCTCTCTGCTTGTAGCCGAAGATGAGGTCAATCCAATGGTGCAGATTCTCTGAGACATACTGTGATTCCAGAGCTTCCCTGTGTTTACGAACAAATTCCCGTGCACTGCCCTTTGCCCATGGTGGCAACAGCACATCATTTACCTGTACACCAATCCAGCCCCACAATTCCCTGGTTTTTTGAAACATTCATTCCACAGTTTGAGATATTATGAGTCTGAATCATAAAACACAAAACTGGAATTCTGGGTTCATGTACAAATGGGATATGCTTCAGGTGAATTTTCAGAAGAATTTTCTGGAATTTTTTTTTTGGTAGAAAATGCTTACCCTGTCTCCTGACTGTTTGACTCCAAAATCAAAGTCAAATCGATTTTCCAGAAATTCGGGCAGGTAGAAGAACTCAGGAATAAGCTCTTTAACGTCTGCAGTACTGCCTTGACTGGCACTCAGCCAGGTATCACGGATGCTATTGAACAAACGGTCAGCATGATCAAATGCCCCACCCTGCAACTGCCTATTTTCCTGGCTGAAAGGAGGCAGCCGAATCAGATAAAACAATACACTTCCCGCACTCGAGTAATGTGACCCGTAATGAAATCTTGGGATCTCAGGATCCTCCCAAGTTTCATATCTGCAAAACACAAAAAGAAACTACTTCATCAAAATCTCATGGAAGAATGTGCGATGATGGCTTCCTAGAAATGAAGCATTCAGAGCGTAATCCAGATATGAAGAATTCAGAGTAAACCCATTTTTACCTCTTTCTGAACTCCCGCTCCCGCTCTGGATGGAGAGCACCCATTGGCTTGTCCAGGCGGCGGAATGTCTCTGGGTTTGAGAGATCAAGCTCGTCACTGCTATAGTCTTTCAGAATCCATGGGAACACTGGGTATTGTGTAAGGTCATTATAACCACGGCCCGCCAATGTGTTTAGGTGCATCAAATACTGAAAGTTGCTGATTTCTCCTGTTTGCCACCTATTTTTCATATTGAAAAAATGGAACAACAAAATGGGTTAAATAAAAATAAATCCAATTTTCAACAGAGAAAAAAAATTCCACTTCATAAATTTCATGTTAAAGGTGATGGGTTAAGTCCCAGTTTTTTTCCCTTTTTTATTCTTGGGGTTGGTGGTACATACCTCTTGCTGAAGGATTTGGCCATCAGTTTGAAAAGACGCCCACCTTCACTGGCTTCCTGTTTGGATGCAGCTGATATTGTTGTGTCCAACCTGACCAAAACCACAGTGTGGAACATTCCATTCCACAAGTTTAGTCTGGTGAATTAGAGATGGAGAATCTAGTTTGAAGGGAAATTGCTGACTTCAAAAAATGAAAATTCTCTACCTTGGTTCTATAGTAAATAAGCAAATAGGAGAAAGGTGTTGTATATATCAACAACAAGCACATGGGTGAAAGGCATAACTGTATCAACTATACACACAATGGAGAAAGGTATTATGCATACCAACAATAAGCACATGCGAGAAAGGCATTATGTACATCAAACATTAAGCACATGGGAATGGATTTTTAAGGTTTCAAAGCAAGTGCAATTCTTTTCTACAAGAGTTTTGAGGAATCTCACATGCTATTGCGTGGGAGGTTCATGGCAAGAAGGTTTTTGAAGACCTCATCCCTCTCGCCTTTGTGGAAGACTAACAGGTCATTGCATCCGTCCATACTGAAAAGCTCAATGGCAACTGGTCTCAATTGATATCGTCGCTTTAGGAGCTCATGCACACTCTCCAGTTTCCACATGCGCCATGCATGTGGCATATTGCGACCTGCTTTCACCTGTTCCAAGACCAAAATTATCATATAAAAAGAGTTAGGCTTTTTTATGCATCATGATCACCACCAAGTAACGTCAAAATATTATCACAATAAAAATATTGCACCAGTGTGAATGAGTTGACAAACAAAATAAAACCAAAGAAACCCTGCAAATCTTAAATTTAAAAAAAAGAAAAAGTGAAGGAAATAAAAAACCCTACTTTCTCCTTTCCCCATGCGCCTCCACTATAAGCCCAGGCACGACCACCTGGCCAAGCATTGTCCATGGTCTCCGATTGCTTTGTACTATGAATATCAGCCACACCAGCAGAATTGGTGCGAACACCTAAAGCTTGGTCAATAACTGATAAATCACGCTCCTCTAACTTCTCCTTTATACAACCAGCTTCGATTATGTAATTCTCAATGACATATAGGCATTTCTCACCAATGAGGAAAATCCCATCTCGTTTGTCCAACCCAACAACACGTTCACAGTTGTAACGGAACCGGATCCTCTCTCCTGGTTGCAAGTGTGGTCGGATCAAGTACTCTCCATCCTCGTGCATTTCCTGTTCCAGGTAATTTGGACCTTCTTTGAGGTTTTTGATCATGGCTGGAGATGTTGACTCCACTGGTGAGCCTAAACCACCAGCAAACTCTTCTCCGGCCAGTTTTGGTGATGTGATGCTCATGGCTCTTTCTTCAATTGGTGGGTCCAAACTGCTACCAGCTGACTGCTCATCACTCCAGTGAACCCGTGCCGATAACCTATCTTCATCTTCTTCTACCCCATCAGCTTTCAAAGGATCACCCTCACGATCACCCTCCTCATCCTCAAATGATGCTAAAAACTCCTTGCTTGCGAAACCCAGGTGCTTTTGGCTATCAGAGCCACCAGAAAACAAGAGGTAAAACTGGTCATGGTTTGGGCTCCCTTCATCAGGAGGAGCAATGACTGAGAGATCAACCGCAGCAGTTTCAGACTCGTCCGGTACCTACAACAACAATAACACAATCATACCAAAATGGTTCAATACTACTGTCACTGAAAATCCTCCTCCCATCAACTCTGATCATCTTAACACAGGTTTAGGGTTTCCGGTGGGTGTTTTTGACCAGAGCATCAGGTCTCCATTAGGTACCTACCTGATCAAAGCATCCCCGGCCAGTATCTTCTAGCTTTCTTTTGCGGCGTTCAAGCTTCTTGCGCATACGGTAAGGGCCTTCAGTCAGACATAACTGCCATTCAGGCTCTTCATCGACAACGGGTGCACTTTGAATGGGCCAAATGCCACGCTCATGAATGAGCTGTTGAACATGATCGGCCCAACCACTTTCAGCATGCAAAACCCACCCATATTTATCTTGACGAAGCACTCGTAACTCTGCTGCCATAGCCTCTCTCACAAGCTCAAGTGCCACCCGTCTCTCCAACACTTGCTCCCAATGCCGAGTACCCATTTTTGTGCGGTCACGTGAGCGACGTGACATTTCTCTCTTGCGTCGTGTCTCCATTGCCTTGATTCTGATCCCTGGGAACCTAGCAGCCCCAGAAACAAAGTCACGCCATATGCTTGCTGCTCGTTGCTCAAGTACTCGTTGTACAGTCTCCCATGACTCCTCAAGCCAACTGTAGAAATTTTGAACACCCGCCGCCATCAGCAGTCGATCAAACCCACCGTGCAAAACGTCCATCAACACGCCACCCTACATGCACAACACATGCAATATCAATTTGCAAACAAAACAATCCAATGGCAAATGCAGGATATGAGCAAGAGGAGCGAAAGGAAGTGGAACTCAAGCACAAGAGCTTCTTTTTGTATTCTCGAGTCCTTGCTCCACTTGGGTTTGTTGGGGTACAAAGACAAACAGACAAAACTATGTACCTGCATACCGTGACTAATGAGAATTTCTTCGAGAGCTGGGATGCGCAGCTTCAATAACACCTTCCAAACATCAATTGCCAAAGTGCGAATGCTTTGTTCATTGTCCCATACCATATGGAACAAGTTCACACACAGGGTTGACATCAATTCTGGGTCTACGTTACTTCCACAGAGAATAAGCTTCTGGTTAGCAAGCAAGAGCCGCAATACAACTGCTTTGTCAAGCCCTCCTCTTGTATATCCAGAATCACCTTCAACAAGATTTTGATTGGTGACATCAGTGAAGGTGCTCTCTTTGCTTAAAATCAGGTAGTCATTGTTCTTTTGGGTCGGTGTAATAAACTCGTCCTTGGTGCCTCGGTCACTGTTATTATTACTATTGGCCACAGGTAAAAAACAAAACATAAGCATGCGATTTGTGTTTTTAAGGAGTGCTTGAACATATGCTTCCACTTGTCGGCTTGTTGCCCGTGTGAATAAGAGGTTCTTTGCAGCTGGAGTTGCATCTTCTACCCTTTGATCCATATTTGCCAACTGAAGCACTGCAAGAAGGAACTCAAGCACACATAATGCTCCAGGTGGCTCCATGAAAGCTCCCATGTACACACGGTCAACCAGTAGCCAGCTCAGTGTGTCCAGGTTGGTAGCCCACCTGTGAAAGAGTGCTCTAAACACTTCAGAAACACACAGTAAAGTAGAGCACATCATCATCACCATCATCATCACATATAGCAAGCAAGCAAACAACAAATGCATGGAACTCACTTGTGCTTTTCAGGCTTTCGACAATGCTCTGCAGCATCTCCAGTTAAAATGCGCACAATTTTGTTCATCATGCGCCGCAAGCAAAGACCTTGAAAGACTAATGTGGCATCAGAAGAGACATATAGGGGAACAGCCTCAAGGACTGCCTCAACCATACTCGTTGACTTTGCTTGCTCTGTCAACAAGTCTGCCAATACCTCAGCTATTAGATCCAACACAGCTGATGCAGCTACTACACATGGGCCACCACCACCTCCTCCGGCAGTTCCTCCCAAAGCCTCAATTTGTAATAGTAACTGGACAGAAACAGGAGGAAATAATGGAGTCTCACTGGCAGCAACACTTGTTGATGAGAGTGGACCAAAGTCACCAAAATTGAAGTCAAAATCAGTGGTTGTTTGAGATGCAGAAAGGGAGGAAAATGCAGAAAACGAGCGATGTCGAACCCGTGATTTGGTGGATCTTGGAGGTGTTGGAGGTGGGGAGAGAGTTGACTTGGGTTGTCTCGTTTCTGAAAAATTCAGTGATAAGCTATCTGTTAACCATGAGCCTATTGGAGATCCCAATCCAGCTGGTTTTGGAGTGAGAAAAGTGATGCTTGACATATCAGAAGGCGTCGGTGATATGGGTATCTCAATAGACAAACCTGTTGGTGGTGTACCTGCATCAAAACCAAGACACAAAAAAAAGTAGTCAAAACACAACATTCCACAAGAGGAAATCGTTTTTCTTCCCCAAAAACTCATTATTCTGTAAAAAAATGTATGGTTATTGTTATTACCTCTGACAGAGGGAGGTGACAATGGCTTCTCTGAAGGAGAAGCAGCAGCCCAAACCTCCTCATCAAAGTCATCTGTTACTGAAACCATGGGTGCACTTGTTTCCATTGGAAAATCTGTCTCAACCCGCAACTGTGAAACATTGAGTCTCTCACGTTTCTGCTGGCTGAATGAGATGATGGGTGGTGGCAGCAGTTCTTCGCATGCAATGGAATTTTCACCTGGATATTCATCGAGTGGTCCAGATACTAGACCTTGTGCAGCTTGTATAGCAGCTGCTGATCTGGTGGGCATAAGAGGAGAAAAAAGAGGAGCCACAACATTGTAAGACAATGAAAAACTGCAAAAGTTAACCATTTGTACACAAATGTCAAGCCTTTCTCATTCACTCAATTCACTCACTCACTCACTCACTCCATCATTCAGTGACAAAACAAACAAGCTTACCTGACGCAAGTAAAATAAAGGTCAATACAAGACTCCAGGAAATCTGTGCGGCAACATGCGACAGAGAAAGGGTGACACAGTTTTGTAGCATCAACCATGAAGCGCAAAAGTGACGCAACCATAGCTGGCGCTGCCACCTCTCCTCCAATCAGGCGTGCTGCATATGTTTTGTGCAAGAATGCATCTCCCTGTTGCATTTGAAAGAAGTAACATAATTTAGAATATATATATATATATATAGAATCATCTCCTTGGCAACAATTATGCAAATTTGCATACCTTAAAAAGCTGTGAAGTCACCCAGATCATACTCATCTGGTATTTGATTACTGAAGTAGAATATTGTTTTGTTTTTGTTGGGTTGTTGTTCTAGGTACTGAACTCTGCAAAAAACATTTACTGATAATAATGCCAGTCTAGAGAGTTCTGCAATGGGAGTGTAACCTGCAATGTTCCTCCAGAATCTGCTGCTGTTGAATTGGCTGCCACTGTTCCATAAAAGCCTGAAAAATCGCCAGATTGTTGGGTTGATTCCGATTGCACAATAATCTGGTTAAATGCCGCCTTGGACATAGCAACTATGGATTCAAGTAACTCTGTAAAGAAAAGCTCCGATTTATTCCCCTGCCTCGGAATTAGGGCTTGAAAGTCCAATAACCTTACCTGTTGTTAACCAAGTAGACGTACAATGCAAAAATGCAATTTTAGAAAAAAAAACTGCATTATCCCCAAAAGGTCCTGCTTAAGAAAAACTAGGAAATCGTATTTTGACAGACTTAAAAATCAGATCAAATTTGATGTGAAAAATATAACCACAAAAATGGAAAAAAGTTTGCAGGTGGAACAATGCCATTTTTTTTCTTGAGGTTTTAGGATGTTAGGTACAGGACCTGGGTGCTGAACATCAATTTTGAAAAACGGGTTTACAGTTGGTGGGTTTAAGGTTTAGGGTTTAGGACAAAGGGCTAATGATACCTCTGGCTGGCGGGGATACACCGGTCGGCCAAAAATGATACTGAAAAGAACATAATAGATTTCTGGGCAGTCATAGAAGCTAGGGAGTACATGGGCCAAAGCTTGGAATCCACCGGAACTCTTAAAACGAGCAGCAAAAGTGGGTGATGGTGCAAGGCAGACGCCAAGCAACGTCATTACCCAGCGCATACTAGTTGGGTGAACAGCCTCATCCAATAGAAATGTGATCAATTTTGATGACACAATCTTATGCCATGTATCCAGCACATCATCCGCCCGAATCGTCATTTGCAAATCAATGAGCATCTCCAGTAGCATGTTCCTCACAATCACCTTTTGAAAAAAAATTTAAAAATCACATATTTAGAATTAACCAACATGTTTGAAACCAACATGATAACAGAAGGGGAAAATAAAAATAAAAATTCCATACACAAATCGATACCTTGTTAAAACAAATTTCACATAAAATACTATGGTACTACAATAGAGGGATGAGAGAGGATTGAGAGACCAACCTGGGTACCCATTGACTCACGGGCAATGTGAGACACACCCCGCGGCACATGTGGAGGATCAAAAGTCATGACCACAAAATCTGCCACATATTTCAACTCAGAAGGCAAAAACCCATCTTCCAAAATAATTCCCAAAAGGACCACCAGCTTTTCAAGTACTGGGTTTGTGACATCACCACGTTGCAAAGTGACCAATAAATGCTGAACGAGGTTGAGCTTGCGAAGGACGGTCAGATTGTGAGATCGGTACCTATGCATGGATACTAAGCGCTCAATAAAGCCCAGTAAACCCAACTGGATGCCTATGGGTGCAGTCACCCATAATGTCCAATCAAGCAAAACATGTTCCATCATTTCCGGGTTTGCAAGCACAATGCAATTGACATCTTCAACACTTAAGTCACCTATGCCTTTGTTGACATCTAATCCACTACCGATAGTACTGTCAAGTGGAAAACCTTCAGCATAGTCAAATGCGGAGCCATAATTGGAAGATTGGTCATCGTGGGTTTGGGGTGATGAGAAACCAAACAAGTTGAGTGCGCTATCGATACCCAAGCTTTTGCTTGACAAATGCTTACTCTTTACACTATTGTCTTGAATGTGTGTGGTGGTGGGGTTATGGGCGACTGGTTTCTGAACAAATGATGCTTCACAAGAGGCAATCTGAAACAAGAGGTGAAGATCATCCATGTCGAAGACTGCCATTCGTCGGTGAAGGAAAAGTGCAAGCAAATGGTAACCTCGGCATGCCTGCATATCTCGCACATTACGGGGATTTGATTGGAGCATACAGACTAGTACTGAGAGAGCCAGGTGTAGCATCTCACTCGTATCTGCAGCCTCTAACATAGCCAGGACAACTGATACACCGCCTACTTTCCTCATACTGTCAGCAATTGAACATGGAGTGCAAATGTGGATGTCTCCATATATCCGAGCAAAGCGTGGCAATCCTAAGCAGAACACAACCAAGAAACAATGGCACAATTTTAGCAACAGTTACGCCACGACTTCTGGAAAGCAAGCATGACTCGTTATAAATAACAGAAATAAAGAACTAGTGAAGCAATATTTACCACCAAGAAGGGAAGCTGCTGCGGACATTGGGTCAACCAAATTGACCATTGAGAGAACAGCAGATGGAATAACACCATCAAAGTGCAAGCCATCAAGTGCAAAAATAAGATGTCGACCACAAAGCTGTGCCCAAAAGCGGGTGAGCTTTTCAAGATCCCAAATGACACCACTCCCTGCCGACAGTGTGATGCCAGAGTCTGTCCGACTCAAACCTTCAGCCTTGAGTGTTGCCAGGAGCTCAGTGTCCAGACTTTCAAGTATCATCAAGTTCCCACCACCACATGCCTCATACGGTATGTACTGCAACATGTCCGTATCCTGGAAAAGCCCTCGGTAGCCTCGCCCCAACACATACATGAAGAAAACTGCTTGCGCTGAAAGCACTTCATCAAATAAGTAGCAAGATCCAAGCTGCCATGTCATTGGACATACTTCTGATAATGATGGTGGAGTCCCAATTGTCACCTGTTGTTCCCCCCCAAGAAAAAAGAAAAAGATCACCAATGAGTTGATGAGTGCTTGTAACTTGTAACTTCCATTGCCAACTCTAGAATTGATATGCAGAGATAGATAGAATTCATCAGTTAGTTCTGAAATTCAATATGGAGACAATAGTTTGAGTTATAACCTGGAGTGACTTTCCAACAGGTGGCAAAGAGTACCCAAGTTTTCCAGTCTGTCGCAAGCTTCCATTCACATATAGAGATGCAATACTAGACTGAAAAAGCCCAGCTAGTGCATTTGGTTTGTTGTGCACTATGGCAAGGTGATACCAAATGCCCTGTTCTATTCGAACACCTTTGAAACAGATATATGATGTTGGGCTAGTGGCTAAAGATAAAACGCCTGTGTCATCCAAAAACAGTTCAGCACAAACACTGATCTTTTCCTCTGTAGTTCCAACAGTGAAAATGCGTAAAACAGATCCTGCCGCACATGACCTTGTTCGCAAAAGTCCCTTGGAATTATTTGCCGATTCTGAACCTCCTGCTGATGATGATGACTTTGTTGCAGTCTGCGAACTGACATTTTCAAATCGAGCCCAACAAGCAAATGAGTATCCAGCAGCAGGTGGCCAGCTCCTATCGCCCAATGGTGTTCGTATGCACGCATACCCCAAACGTGACATTTGGAAATCCATAAATGGAGAAAAAGAGACACACTCGTTTGTTAATGCCACAGATTGACTCATATGCTCTACCATTTCAAGAAGGCGTTGACCTGTTTGTCCAGCAGAACCATCTTGGTTCGTCCAGATATATTGTGCGAGTGTTCTCATCTCAGTGGATGAAAGTCTGTACAAAAATTGAAGAACAAAACCCACATGACAAAACATTACAAACATGAGACCAAATTGTGTGACAAATTCTCTAGATTGCTAAAGCACATAGATTGGCAACAGGGAAGATGCAGCATCAACAACTGGTTTTTTTTCCCCCCAACCTTTGCTAGGAAGATGGGAAAGAAGGTAAGAGAAAAAAGAGTAGTGGGTGATTTGGAAAACATTTGGTTTTCAGGGTGATGGTAAGAGTGGAGTTGTCTTCTGAACATACCTGAATGCTCCAAGCACTTCTATGATTTCTAAAGCATATGTCAGAAGTATTGATGGTGTGCGTAACATCAAGTTCACTGCTTCCAGTAGCACACCGACACAGCCTGAAACCACCCCCCATCAACCCAAAACATCATTTCCTACATGTGTGTGTCCATCATCAAACATCCACAGGGGTGGCAGTGTTTCATGCATTGCACCACTAGTCAAGCTAGGAGTCTCAGTTTGTAAGGAGTAGTAGTTTCAGTCCATACTGAATGCACACTTCTGTTATTTTACTTACCAGCAGCAGTCAGGGCATCTTGATTCCGTGGGCTGCTGCGAACAAGTGTCCGAACATGGAAAAGAATACGTAGTTGAAGCTTCACTGAGAACAGTATAAAGCAGTGAAAGAGAAGTAGAATTGCAGCAGGATTGAAGACTTCATCCTCTCGAGTGGGGGTGCTGCTGTTGTTGTCTGCGTAGTTCACGGAAAATTTACCATCGATACCTGGAATTCTGAAGCTTGATGATCCCTGTCCTCCCACAATCTCTTCTTGCTCCTCCACTAAAGCAGGAAGAGCTGGTGTGTTTTGGGATGGTGAATGGACATGTTCAAGTGCAACATCAAATAACAGCTCTGTGATCTTCTCCTCAAATTCCGCACAAATGAGCCCAGAAAAATTTAGCACCAGGTGCTTGAAGCTTTGTGAGGAAATACACTGATGCAGCCTGTTGCGATTGATTGGATTTTCGGACGCTCCAATTGTGACAACATGGAGCAAAGCATCCAACAGCTGCATGCACATCTCGACAGAGGTTCTTGTGGCCACCACAGTACCTTCCTCCTCATTCCTCCTGTCTGACAAGGAGGAGGAGAAATCTGAACCTAGTAGTAGTACTTCTGAATGATGATCATCATGGGTTTGCATACTTTCCAAGACTGCAAGTGGAAGCTCAAACCCATTCCCTTCCCCAAACACATTTTTAGCTGCAGGATTGGCACCAAGGATTCGCCAAATTGCCCAAAGAATGTCCTCCTTTGCTTCTACATCAATATACCAAAACTTTCCAACAGGACTTGTGACTTTTCCTGTCTGGACAATTTTGATGAGCCCCTTCAACTCACTGCTGTGCATCTGAACAAAATCACCCATCACCGAAATTTGTCTTTAGGATTAGGGCTTAAAAGGATCCATGGGAGTTTTCATCATTGCACAAATTTCTACCAAGACGGAAAAAAGACAGAGAAAAAGGAGACAGACAGACACATGGATCATTGATCTCACACCTGATTAGAGTCTTCACAAATCAGACATGAGAGAACTCGTAGGACTCTCACACGATGTATTGAAGAAGCCAGAAGTGGTAGAATTGCACCAACACCATTGGCCTTTCGGAATACTGCCTGATTCCCTTCCATCTTTCTGAGGAGGTGAAGGAGACAGTCCCATGCTAGACTAACAGTGGCAGTATCATCAAAGATATGAAGTTCGCCTGGCAAAGAAACTAAGTCTTGTTGTTGTTGTTCTTCTGCTGCTGCTGCATCTTGGGTAGCCAAATCTTCTTGTGGCTGTAGAAGAAGAGTCACGGCGCCTGGAAGTTCACAGCGCTTCAAGTCATCAAGGAGCAAATCAAGTACCCCAACTTCCCGAAAGACCTTCTTATATTGTCGATTGAAAGACAGGAGCTTTTCAAAAAACGACAACACAGTGCCACGTAATGGTGATGCATATGGCTGTTGAAGTAAATAGCAGAGGGAAAGAAGCTCTTGTTCTGGAACACAGTTCACAACTGTAACTGCATACTCTAAGATCTTCAGCAACCGCTCTTGAAGCACAAATGGGTAGTGACCCATGTTCTGGAGAAAGAGTGGGATCATTCGCAACTCCTGAACCACTGCATAATTGTCCACATGGCTTGCAAACAATCGAAGCAAGCGGTCCAATATTTCAAGCTGTAAAACACAGTTTTTGCTCTTCAGAAATACATCATGTAGAACCTGTACAGCCTCTATATCATGAACTTTCCCCTCCAGCAGCTCCTGCTGCTGCTGTTTCTGCTGTTGTTGTTCCATTGCTTCCAAACTAGTTGTGGTGGATGATGACCCAATGGCTTCAAAGACACCACGAGAACAAGATCGATTTGAAGTTGTTGTCATCAACCTCCCAGATCGAGCTCCGATTCCTGATAAACTTCTTGTTGTCATCATCGGTGGTCGTGCTGCCCGGTCACCCATCTGAACCAAATCCACAAGGATGTCCAAAAGGCGAATCAATGACGGCAGAAGAGGTCGTTCACTCAACTCACCACTCAGATCATTGTTGTCGTCCTCCTTGGTGCAATCTCTCCCTTTAACTCCTCCATTCACAAATGAAAAATCTTGTGCAAGAGCCTCTGTACCCTCATCCTTCTCATCTGCTGCTGAATCAATCCCTCCTGCAAGCTGTACAGCTAACTGAACCAAATAATTGTAGCCTCCACCTTTGCGGAAGTTATCTCTGAGATGAACTCCTTGCGACTCTGAAATGGTTCAAATACACATAGGCACCATCCACAACACCACCCAATTCAAATGTAGCTGGGATTGTATTCATCTCTCTCATTTGGCACATTGCAGTGGCATTTTGGGACACAAATATTTAGGGTTTAGGGTTTAGCTGCTTCTAGCTGTGAAGGAAATAAATTATGCCCAAATAAACCACACAATTTGAGAGATGGTGTTTTAGTTAGTGGAACTTTCCGGAGACGACACCTCCAAGATCAGTGAATAGTAGTAGTAGTAGTAGTAGTTAGCAGGATGGAAACAACATTAGTGGGGAGCATACCTGGCTGACTAGAGAGGTGAATGCAATTAGCAATGAGTGAAACAACCCCGACATCGTAATTAGCATCATCCATCTGGCTCAGAGAGTTTTTGAGTGGCAACAAAAGCATCTCAATCTGCAAAAATTTCAGCAAAATTATCAAAATTTGTTTTTTCTGTAAGATTGGATCAGGATGTAGGATGTGCACTCCTCCTCCTCCTGCTCCTAGGAAAATAATCTAGTATCCAGAGCAGAACTAGAAATAGATCAAATTCCCTACAATGGAGAACTCTTAAAGGGTACCACTAGAGAAACAGAAGCAACAGCAGGCAGCAGAAAACCTGTTCTCCATTTTTCCTCAATGATAATCAGAGGTCCAAGCCCTAAACCCTAAACCCTCACTCCCCTCAGAAAAAGCTCGAATGAAACTACTACAATAGCAGAAGTAAGGAAAGAAGGGTTGTTATCAATTTTGTCTCACACACCAGTTGATGGGTCTGAATGTACTGTGCAGCACTTCCATTATCACTCAAAAGAACAGAACCCAATATCTGTACCACAGACCAACCAAACCATACACAAGGAAGGGGGTTTAAGATGGAGTCAGTGAAATTCTCAGACCCAAAAGCAGCCTCTTTTATCCAACCCACACTGTCTTGTCTTGCTACTGAAGCTTTTTGAATTAAAGAAGTTCAGATTTAGCATTTGGGTTTCCAGTGATTTGGGGGGAAGTTTTTTTAATTTATTTATTTCTTTTCAGTTGAAGAATCTAGCACCTGCATAACATGGCGATGAAGCTGTGCCACATGGAGAGGAATGTTTTGCTCATTTGTGTGGACTCCCAATGCCACCATGTGGAACAAAAGCTGAAGAGAATCACCTTCCATAATGCTTTGGGCAGCTCCAGGATGCAATGCCAGAGCTTTCATGATATGAACCACACCTGCTTCCACCTATGTAAATACAATCCCAATGCCCCCAAATTGTAAAACATGTCATTAAGAAGCACTAGAGCATGGGTTTAGGGTCCAGGGTCTTCTGATCCCTCCAGCAGCTCCATGGCAAGAGAATTTCTGTCACGGACAATTTCAAATCCATGGTGTAGAGCAAAAAAGCTTCTTCAAAGGGAAGAAGGAAATTGAAGAAAAGTCTTCAGATAATGATTTTTAGACCATATCCTAACATAACATAATTTGCTTAAAAAATTCAGCATGATGGCAATGCAAAAAAAAAAAACTCTCAAGGCAAAAATGACCAAAAAAAATCTCTCACCAGGGCTCGTTGTTCCTCATCCATAGTTGCTTCCTCAATTGCAGTATTAACATTGTTTCCTTTGATTTCCTGCTGCTTGTTGTCAGCAGGCTCTTCCAAAGAAGCACTGGAATTCACAAATGCAAAGCTTTCCTCATCTTGAATTTCAGGCTTCTTAAACCCCTCAAAAGAAGGACTGTGATCATCATCAGTTACCCATATGTCCTTTGAAACAGAAGAGCTACGGATAAGTCGATACAAGATCTTGATGAGTGTCGGGAACAGACCCGCATCAATCAGTGGCTGAATGTCCAATTGCTACACACCCAACAAATAAAAATTCCTCAGTGACTTAATTTCGTAGGTTTTTGATTTATCCCTGGAATGCCATAGCTGATCGATTTTATTTTATTTTAAAAATTTGGGGGGGGGGGGGGGGGGGAGAACGGAGGGGGGCGTACTGCTAAAA
>Ga0116231_10001548_pt1 | contig 47151 bp, 38 predicted proteins | sample S1TSphgellanicum_2_FD_89695 | JGI IMG/M metagenome (GOLD analysis project Ga0116231, IMG submission 89695) | Host-associated microbial communities from peat moss isolated from Minnesota, USA - S1T2_Fd - Sphagnum magellanicum MG | ecosystem: Host-associated > Plants > Peat moss > Unclassified...
GATTTGCATGGAAAGTTGATTGTTCATTGTCCAAGTTAGTGAATAGAGGACAATCCACTCTTCACACCAAACACAATTTGAACTGCCCCACCTTACCCATAAGAAAAAAATGAATCCCCTTCACTCCATGATGTGCCTTCTCATTGGTTGCATGGAAATTCTATTCCTAAAATTGGCTACCATTATTTTTGATTTGGATTAATAGCCCTTCTAAGAACACATTACCTATTCCAATCCAATATAAACTTGGGGTATTTATTTTTGTTGGTGGATTGGTTTTTTCTAATTATAAATATGAGAAAATATATAAAAAACAGTTTGAGGAGGGTGGTGGGGGGGGGAGGGCATGAGGTTATGGTCAAAACTTGCATAAATGGCCACAACAAAGGAAGATAAAAGTTGAATAGGTACATTGTTCTTAAGAAGCGACATTAACTCAAATTACAATTGGTGAGGGGGGAAAAAGGATTTAATGGACCAATTTGCAAAAGATAAAAACAATATCAAAGCTTCAATAATGTGGAGGGGTGAAAGCACAATACATTGACCCCCTTTGGAATATCATATTGTATTATTTTTAAGGGATGTGCATGTTTGAGTGTATCCCATCACAAACCTTTGAAAGAAAATATTCTTGCATATTATGTTAGAATATAAACTAGGTAAGATATTAAAGAAAAAACTATTTCATTTCATTTTATGAAGTGGAAGATTGGAATATATTTGTGAAAATAAATGTAGTGTACTTGTGTATTCAAAAATACAAATATATTCCACAAAAAAAAATGAATAAATTTTTTTATGAAAGTTGAAATTACATTGAACCATGTCATTTCACATTATTTAAACCATGTTTGGGTACCATGTGACTTATTGAAATTTTCATCTCAAAAAATGAGTTGTTTTAGCAAAGATGCAATAAATGTGTGGTAAATTGTAAATTGAAATTTTGGTAAATAATCACATTCACATGGAAGATGAAAAGCATAACTAAATGGGCCATATTTTGAATTTCATTAAAATTGATTATTTTAATGATTGACAAACCTTTAAAATTATTGGAATCAAAACAATGGCCTTATTATACCAATGTATACTATAAATATACTTATGGATCCTTCAATATAGATAATGAAATTTATTATTATTTAAAAAAAAATTAGAGAACATTATTTTTGTAAAAGTAATAATTTTAGGGTACAAAAATCAATATTTATACCCAAAATTAAATGTACCATACTTTTGGAACAATTATACTATATGTATTATAATACTATACCCAAAAATGCCCAAAAGGGGGTCACCATAGTGTGCTTTCACCCAAAGTTGGAAACCATGTTTTAGTTACTATCACCAAAGTCCTTGTGCCCTTTTTTCTCTCTTAGATGTGAAAGGAAATAATGGCAAGGACAATTTGGAAGGTTAGGTCCAATCTACCAAGAGCTTTAGAAACTCATATGAGGATATTATGCATTGATTCAAGAAATATTTCCTTGTTGATGTGGTGAAAGATGCACTTCCAAAAATGTTTCCTTGTTTACGATATTTCATAACTTAATCTAAAACATAAACAAAGAATTTTCCTCAATCATTTTCCACAATTGGGGCTTGCACAATTTTGAACCTTTCAAGCATAAATTTGGGCTTTTGTGTTAAATGTGGAACTATGGTTTCATATTGAATTAATGGGTGTAGGGTTTAAGTTTCAATCATTTTAATGATATGGGGTTTCAACCATTTTCCACTTTAGTTCATGGGTTGTGTTCATGTTGTCCATAGTGCAAGTAGAGAAGGAACATCTATTTGGGAATGAATTACAACATGTGAAAATTTTGGAAGTAAAAGGTGGATGGTTGGGAATGGGAATTGTCTACTTGGGGCTTTTGGATCAAGTGTATGGTGATGCTAAGATGTGTAATGAAACTTAACACGTTTGTATTAACTACATTTTTTTTTTGGGGGTCCATATTCCCCAATATCTGTGCACATATTATATGTACATGAAATGGAATCCATTGTGTAAGGTTGCATCAGGTTGTTGAAGTAAAATTAGGCCACATCAAAACTTATCTTCTCCTAAGTTTTGTAGGGGAAAAAAGGATCGCTTTTCATAATTTGTGACAAAAAGTTTCACAACCTATTACAAAAGCAATTGTAGGGATAAAGTAAAAATGTTGCCACTAAAATCTATAAATTGGAGGTTTTTTTCCACTATAAATGTTGTATGCATGTGCACTTATTATTGGTTGATCAACTATGAAAGTCCATGAGTCATATTTTACATTTTTTTGGTTGTAAGCTATGGGTGATGGTTGTGTAAGGATGCATCTCCATATGATGACCCACCTAAACCCAATTTAATGTTCATTTGAACAATTTGTAGGGTGTTCCCTTATTAGAGGTTGCTTTTGTATTTGTTTATTCATTCAATAGTCTTTGCAAAACCTTTTGAACGCTATATGATAATCACATACATTTTATCTTCCTTTCTATGTTTAATGTTTTATTAATGATTTCCTTAATGTAGTTTTTTGTGAAGGTTTATGGCATTGACTAGGGGATCTATTACAAATTTAATAATTTTATGTTCACAAGCTAGACATTTAAGCACTTATTGTCAAGGGATTTTTAATTTATTTAGATGTGGAATTGATTGAGCAAGAAATAGAATATTTGTTTGGTGATGGAAACATCATGTGCATAATGTTGATGGGAGTTTTTATTGTGTTTCATGGATTGTGACATTGTGACAAGGAAATTCTTTTAATGTTAAGGTTTTTTCTTGATTGATCCGTTAGCCAATTATTTTTTATTGAAGAGGTTAGTTATTATCAATATGGATTTTTTTTAAAAATTAAACAAAGAAAATGACAATGGAAAGATTGAATTTGGTGCACAAATTTCATGTTGTAATGGTCAAACATCTTGAAATTCAAGTCATGTTTGTTGGCCACCTTGATCAATCATGGTTGTTTTGTCAAATTTGCATTATGGCATTTTTTTCCCTTCCCAATCATTTTTTAAAAAATTCCACCTAAAAACACAATATTTATTAATTTCAATAATAAATTTAAAATTGACAAGTGAGATTACGACTTGACTACCATGCTAGTAAAAACATCAACCATCTACAACTATTATTCACATAATAACAATTTGGGATTTAATGGAGGAAAATAGTTTCACACATTTAAAACCCATTCACAATTTTCAACTCATACTAATGTTTTGTATCCAAGGTTTTTTTTTTCAATTTTGTGAAGTAGGTGGATTGGGGATTATCCACAAGTAGACTTGCCAAATTTGACAGTCTAAATATCTAAGTAGACTCTTTTTGAAAATCCATTATATATTAACAAGATGCAAGGACCTACAGTTTGAATAATGTAATTTCAATTTTTTTTCTTTGACATATGGTGACTTTGCAAGTTTTTTCCCAAAAAAATCCTTTGTAGAAGTTGCAACCCCTTTTTTTTGTTGCCAAATGCTAAAATTTTGCTATAGAAAAACCCATGCTTCTATCATTATTATTGGACCAATAATGTGGAATTTGGGGGTTTCTTTGATAAAAAAAAATTCCTTTTTTTTTTCCTTTTATTAATCAAAATTTTAGTTAATAATAATTTCAAACATCTTTAAAGAATATGTTAATTTGATTTTTTTAACAAACCAATAAAGGTTTTTCAAAGATAACATGTGTAAAATTTGAGAATGGTTGAAATACCAATACTTAATCATGGTATTGAAATCCTTAGAAATACCATTTGCATAAACCCAGAGATGTGACTTTCCTCATATCTTGAGTTTTCATCAATACAAATGTGCTTTCTTTACAATGATTCTTTTACATAATCATAATTATGGTACTAAACATGAATAAACAATTTTTTTTTTTTGGAAACCTTTGTGGTATTCCATATTTTCCTACTTAAAATTCACCATTTCATTTCCATTAAAAAAAATGTCGAGAAGTAAAGCAAGAAGAAGAGGAGAACAACCAATATGGAAAGGATCCTTGGGGAAAAACAATGACAACCACCAAGCACATAAAAGTGACAATGGTGGTATTCAACAAAGGTGGAATCCTATTTGGCACAAAGAACAATTGAAGACTATGCATAAAATGGTGTGAGATTTCTTAATGTGGAATTTCATAAAAAAAACTCCATCCATAATTTCAATTTAGGTTGCAAGTTATTGACATTACTTATCTGAATTGAAGTACTTTACATATTGAAATTCAATTGTGAAGTGTGATTTACAACCTATAAGTTTTTTTAATTTGATAATATATTTAAAACTTGATAAAGTTAGGTTTGAAACTTCAACCACCATTTATGAACTGAATTTTATGACAATGATGCCATTGAACATTATAAATTATCCACTATCAAGTTTGTTTTACATGTGTGCATTACCATTCTACAAAATAATTGAGAATTCATGAAATTATATAAAATCCTTCATCACACATATCATTTTACAATGCTTTAGGTTTTCAAATGATGCCATTTTTGCATGTTTTACCACAATTGTGTGATTTGTAGATGCCACCTTTTGAACAAGAGCAAATAGATGAAAAACAATGGTGGGGGAGGTTGGAAAAGTTGAAAATTGGACATGAAGAACAAGAAATTGTGATCAAACGTAACTTTGGTAATGGTGGTGCAATAGTGTTAGAAAATTTTGCACGACAACTTGAACTCCACTTGTAAGACTCATATCAATTATTTAAAACTTTAAAATTAGGCTCACATTGTTGTTATAACTTAGTGCTTCATAATTTTCTCCCAAAACAAGTTACATTTTTTTCATTTATTTTGAAATATAAAAATGAAAAATACTTTAGTGACCTTCAACTCTTTATGTCATTACAATGTGTTCATATTTTTTTAATATACTACTTGATATCTATTATTTTGTGCATGGTGAAAAAAGTTGAGATCGGCTACATGAATGTGGGGAAGGTAGCCACACATATAATCAAGGTAAGAACTCAATAATGGTTGTGAGCAAAGTTCCACTTTCAACCTATCGCCCTGATCTTGATGAAAGGAAAAAGGACCACTTACAACGACAGGTATCATTTTGAATTTGCAGTTGATGTAAGTTTGTAAAAACCCATTGACATTATCTTTATGTTCTCTTCCAATCCCACCTTGATTGATATCATATTTGTACAAGCTAAAATACAATGCATACACATAATGGTTGTAGTTAAACTCAATGAACATGTGTGTTTGTAAATTGTAGATTCTTATTCCAGCATCCACAGAATTTCGAATGGAAACTATTTTAACAAACATGAATAGAGATTCACCTCTACCCAAGGTTTTGGATGAAAATAAGGGTAGTTCGTTGGTCAAATCTCCCAACAAAAGGCCATCAATTCAAATGGGTCTGAAGAATATGGATAAGGAAAAATTCAATGAACATCAAGCTCAATTGCAGGTGGATAATCAATTCACAATCCAACCTGTTTTCAATAAAATTGTTTATGTTTATTGTCACATTTTATAATTTTTTTATCATCTTAATGTGATTTAAAACCCAAAACTTGTAAATCCTTTCCAAAGCCAATTTTCTCACATATTTGAAATGTTTGATAGACAAGCGCATTGGGACAACCATTTCAAGCTTTTCGTGAACAACTCCCAGCATATAAATTCAAATCTGAATTCTTAGAAATTGTTCTTAAAAACCAGGTCAAATTCCCATCTTATTGTTTAAATTATGGAATAAACCAAACCCCCATGGCTCAATGATCCCTTGTTATAAAATGGATTCAAAGAGTAATATGAAGTTTTTTATTAAATAGGTGTAATGGAAATTTTCTTGACCTTCAAAATGGATGATAATATTTTTTCTATGGGTGATGTTAATTTTTATTCTCTACCTTTAATCATTTTAATTTTTTTGATAGCTTTATATAATGCACCTACTATAGTTGGGTTGGTTATGGTAAGAAACATGTAAATTATAGCATGGCCTAGAGAGAATTGAACCCACAACCAATATATATGGAACATTTTGAACTAACAATATATAGTGCCAACCATTTGTGAGATCATCATGAAATTTGTGAACTTGGACTTGTATAAGTAGACATATATATAAGACGTTAGCCACTTATTCCAATAGGAAGATAAGTTCCATCTATGGGTTGAGCATATAAAATTTATTCATAGATTAAATAAGCTAATATGAATGGTATTTTAATGATTAAATATTAATTATTTTGATTTCAATAAGATTGATTCGTACATTTTTCACTTTTGCATGAATAATTTGAATTTAGGAATGTAACACACACACACCCCATGAATTTCAACTTTGATCCATGCCCAAGCTACCTCAACACAAAAAGAAAATATAAATGTGTTTAGTATGAAAAAATATTTTTTTGAACAAAGGTAAAGTTTGATGCACATGCATCATGTTGTGGTAGGTGGTTGTGGTATGTGGGGAGTCGGGTTGTGGGAAATCAACCCAACTACCAATGTTTTTGTTGGAGGATGCAATAAAAAATGGAAGAGGAGAAAAATGCAACATAATTTGCACCCAACCTCGAAGGATTTCTGCCATTTCTTTAGCCACACGTGTCGCCATTGAAAGAGGTGATGCCTTGGGACAAAGTGTGGGCTATCAAATTCATCTTGAAGCAAGATGTTCGACACAAACTCGCCTATTGTTTTGCACTACTCCAATTTTTCTTCATCGTCTTGTATGACCTTTACTCATCCTTTTCCTTATAGGATTGATCTTACATTTGTATTTTCTTATGTTGCAATACACCATTTGTTCCCACATGTTCATGAATTGTTGCATTATTTTGATTGGGAAATATTTGTTGCAAGATTTTTGTGATTTTTTGTTTATGCATAATGAAATATATTTTCACAATCCTTTCATGTAGATAATAAATAGATAATGCATTTGTTTGGATCATGTAAGCTTGATCTAATGTACAAGTGGTCAAATGTTTAGTTGAAGGAGCCCCTATTATTAGATGTAAGCCATGTGTTGGTTGATGAAATCCATGAACGTGGTATGAATGAAGACTTCCTCATCATCATTTTACGTGAATTAATCCCACGAAGGCCAAACCTTCGTGTCATCTTGATGAGTGCTACTTTCAATGTTGAACTCTTTTCTCACTACTTTGGTGGTGCGGCCATGATGAACATTCCTGTATGTATGTTATTAACTTTCTAAAGAAATAAGAATTTGAAAGTTCATCTGGTTGAGTCTATTGGAAACGATCATGCAATTGCTAGCTTGTTTTACCATTATCTTGCATTGGATCAAGGTGCTTATAATCTTTCAAATGATTCATTAAATGGGCATGTTTCTTGTAAAAGTTTTCCAAAAATTTAAACAATTTTTTGTATGCCATAGGGTTTTATGTTTCCAGTGAAGGAATTGTTTTTGGAAGATGTGTTAGAGCTCACCAAGTTTGTCATCAAAGGTGATGCAACAAGTTGCCCAGGAGATGGACAAAGAGATGAAAAAGGAATGGATCCAATTTTTAAGGTTTTTTAAGCAAATCAAGTTCTCAATGTACTCATTAGGCCTTTGCATGTCACAATTACTTTATAATTTAAATGTTTTAATCATGGTGTTGCCTTAACTATTGGAACCTTTTAAAACCCCTTGCAAATGGAAAGAACCAAATGGTGTAAGTTGGGATTTCAATCAGAAAAATTGATCAATCTAAATGCTCTTATGTTTAGGATGTTGATGTTGATACAATGTTTGCAAACTATAGCAAATCCACTCAACTATCTCTTCAAGCTTGGATGGGAGAACAAGTTGATCTCCATTTGGTGAGTTTTATTTATCCAATTTGACCTTCTTTCCAAAAGTTTCTTGTTTTTTAGTCAATAATTATTTCTATGCTTAGTTAGCAAATGTTAGCGAATTTGGGTTTGATCATGAGAAGTTTACTTTTTTTTTGCATTAGTTATTGAAATTATTAAACCAAATTAAAATAACATTTGCTAGGCGATTTTTTAATTAGATGTTTTTATCATGTTTGAAATTTTCAATCAAAATCCCATTGAACTTGTAAATTTCAACTTGTAATGTCATACTCATTACATAAAGATCTTTTGACATCTACAAGTTTTTTGTTGCCAATTGTAAACCCTTTGCACTTTATATATATATATATATATATATATATATATACATTAATTAATTAAGTTGGCCAAAAACATTGTGTGATTTATATTTCAAAATGGAATGTGAAGTAAGATTTAGGCTATAATATGATCCCATGCATGGACTCTTTTTTAGTAACTTCATAGTGATTTTAGACTTGAAATTTTCATTCCATTATTTTTAAAAAAAAATTCATTTGACAAGTCATATTCCAATACATATTTGAACTAGGGGTTTTGATGTATTTTCAACTATATCAAATTTGACTAAGATACTTTATGGCTTAGGAGTAGTCAAGCATGAAATTTCTTGAAATGTGGAAAAAAAATAAAATAAATAAAGAAATCCAAGTTTTAAAAAAATCTCATGCTTTGTAGGAAATAGACAATGGTGAACCAAGAAATATGGTGCATATGTTTTGCAGGTTGAGGTCATAATCGAACACATTTGTACAAATAACACAAGTTCTGCTGGTGCAATCCTTGTGTTCTTACCAGGCTGGGATGAGATTTCAAAGCTAATAGACCAATTGAAGGCAAATGTGATGTTAAGGGATGGAACTCGATTTCTTTTATTGCCCTTACATGCATCCATGCCAACCATCAACCAGTCTGAGATATTTCAATTGCCACCCCCTGGTGTGCAGTAAGCAATGAGCACATCACTTGATCCCTCAATTTAAAAATAAAATAAAATAAAAAATAATAATAATACTTCATTGTCATCATGCATTTTCCCTAAAACATTCTCATATCTTATCTAGCCTTTCTTTAAAACAAGCCCAATTTTTAAAAAAATCTTAGATGTTTTTTTTCCCTTTTTTTTTCAATTAATTTTTGATGAGATACTAGTTGTCGCTGAATATTGATAAATATTTTATTTTTAATGTAAGACATGGCACAAATTGATCCTTCTCAAGTGCAAAGATGATTTTTGTACAAACCACTAAATTTTCTTTATTATTTTTCTTGTTGAACATTTTATTATACAGAAAAATTATCTTGTCCACCAACATTGCGGAAACTAGTGTTACCATTGAAGATGTTGCATATGTTATTGATTGTGGGAAGGCCAAAGATAGTAGCTATGATGTTCTCAACACACTTGCATGCTTACAACCATCATGGATTTCAAAAGCCTCCGTGAATCAGGTCAAATATTTCCTACTTTAGTGACGACAAGTTTGAAATTTTTTTTGCGCAATATGAAAATTGTTAAGCTCCAATTTGTTGCTTAGATCCTACTTCAAAATGTGATAGCACAAAATATATGAACATCATAAAAGTTGAAATAGTTAAATATAATTTTTCATATATATCTAGATGATTAATCCACCACATGTTATTACAAAATTTAATAGAATGCATGAGAAAATGAGTGAAGTAAAAGCATTTAGATGGTACTAGTTAGACAACCATCATCAAGATGACAACACATAAAACTTATTCATTTGACAATATATTGGGTCAAAATCGTATAAAAGAAGCTAATAGACTTTATGTGTATGGATGTAATTATGAATTTGCATGATCCATTGCAATTAATTACATGTATAACATCAATTTTTTCTTCAAAAGAATTGGGGATTTTTTTTTTAAAAGTGTAAATTGTAAATTTGACTATTTTTTCTTGTTATTTAAAAAAAAAAAAATTGTCAACCTTTTTATATCACAAAATTGAAAAAATAAAATAAAATCTTGTACAACATGTGAAGAGGAAAGGTCGGGCTGGACGAGTTACTGCGGGCACATGCTACCATCTATTCCCTAAGTTGATTTACAACAACATGCCTGAATACCAAACTCCGGAAATATTGCGAAAGCCTTTACCAGAATTGTGTCTTCAATTGAAGAGTTTAATATGCCCTCGAAGCATAACACACTTTCTCAAGAAGGCAATGGAACCTCCAAATCTATGTGATCTACAAAATGCAATTGATTTACTTATTGCTATGGGAGCCATGGATGGAGAGGAAGTTTTGACACCGCTCGGTAAAACTCTTAATTATGTTAATAATTTCTTTTTAAATGATTTGGCTTCATGATGTTCACACATGATCATTAAAATTATGAACACGTAACCAACATTCCACAACTTAAAATATATGTTCAAACTTGCCTTCATGAAGTCCAAATTTAATTGGTAGCATAAGGCCACAAAAGTAGCATTGACCATCTTATGCTACCCTAAACCCTATGGGAGCAAGTAGTTTATGAATATGGATTTGTTTCTCTTCAAAGGGTCAACATAATTTGTCCTTGGGTACCACCCTTCAAAAAATAATCAAATGCCATGTGGACAAAATGGTAATGAAAATATAAATAGAACTTGCTTATGTTTTGTTGGATATTATTATTGATTAATTTCTATGATGAAATTTCATATTTTTAGGGCATCACTTAGCAAAACTACCAGTGGATCCAAGGATTGGGAAAATTATCTTGTTGGGACCTATATTCCGTTGCATGAGGCCGTCTCTTATCATAGCAAGTGCAATGGTTTATCATGACCCATTTGTTCATCCAATTGAATACAAAGATAGGGCCAATGAAGCCCACAAGTGGTTTGCTAACAATCATCAAAGGTAAATGAAAATCATCATGAAAATAGTTCTTAAAAGCTATATAATCCTTGCATAGATTTTTGTTGATTTCAATGACTAAGTAATTCTCTTTCAAATTATATGAAAACATTTTATTCCAAAACACAATTAGTATTACCTTGCAATGTTATCCATGGTGGGGTGGGGTTGGGTTGTGGGTAATATTGTGTGTAGTGACCATATTGCAACACTAAAGGCATACCAAGGATGGCAAGATGCAAAACAAAATGGGGCTGAACTTAGCTATTGTTGGGACAATTTTTTGTCATTGCCAACATTGAAAATGATCGAGGGCATTCAACATCAATTCTTGAATATACTAGTTGATATGAACTTCATTGACAAAATCCATGCACAACATGTGAGTAAGATGGATTTTATTGAGGTCAAATTAGGCACAAATACCCCCCCAATTAAGATCTATTTGAAGTTTTGATGCAAACTAAAAGATTAAGTCACACATCCACCTTAAGAATCATAATAAACCTTTTAATTTTATAATTAAATAAAAATAAATAATAACCAAGTCAATATTTTCCTTAATAGAAACAATCAAGACAAAACTAATGTGACCTATATAGTTCAATTTTGACAAATAAATACTTTTTCAAACATTGGAATAAAATGTGAATAATACTAGACAACCCTCAACAACCATTTGGGACCTAATGTTATGAGGAGTCACAAAGAAAAATCATATGTGTCATTTCTGAAAGTTATTTTCATTAGTTTCATTTCTTCATGATTTTCATAGTAGGTCAAGGTTTTTGCCCTCAACTACATCATTTTGAATTTTGGGTAGGGTTGCATTGGTAGGTCAAGTATGATACAAATAGTCATGACTTGGCAATGGTGAAAGCTATTTTATGTGCCGGTCTTTTCCCAAATGTTGTTCGATGTAAGACTCATGGTGGTCGCACAACATTCTATACCAAAAATGATGGTAGAGTCGAACCCAAGGCATCATCCGTGATCTCCCCAACTGATTTTTTCCCACACCCGTGGCTCGTCTATACCACAAAGGTTCAAGGCACATGCTATGTGCAAGATTTGACAATTGTATCTGACTATGCATTGCTTATGTTTGGAGGAAGCCTACATTGCATGAAGGACAAACATTTAGTAACCATGATGGGAGGGTTTTTGAAGTTTGTAATCTCAAGAAGAGCAATGACAATTGTGCAAGTGTGTTTGTTTTTCCTCCTCCTTTTTGATTGAAGTTAATTTAGAATTTTGTCAAAATGATCATCAAAAGTTAAAACTAATCACAATGTTTTTCAATATCCAATTTCAAATGCATTAAGTGACTCATGATGAAATTACCTAAATTGAAAATTTCAAATCATGGGTCACGGCCCCATGGATCTTAGCATGGAATGTGCAGCATTGAGTTCAATACTATTAAAAAACATCAAGAAATAATTTGTCAAGAAATAACCCTATTAGACCAACACATGGACTTGTTAAATTGAGCTTTTTGCTAGAGATTCTTCTCTTGAGATCACATGTAGGCAATGGACTTACTCATGATTGTGTGTTGTGGACAAGTTAGGAGTTGCGCAAACAATTGGAGTCATTGTTTTCTCGAAAGCTTGTTGAGCCTCATTTCGATTTATATTCTCGAGGAAAATTAGTGAGCATGGCAGTGTTGGAATTAATTCATAGCAACAATGATTCTATCAAAAGTGACGGGCTTAATGGTGCATCTTGGGGACAAGAAGAAGACCACATCTATTCATGTTCAAATAAAATCCCTCTTAGAAGGTTTGTGGTTGTGTACATTATTCAATTCATATCAACCATTTTTTAAATTCCCATTATTCTATACCTTTGATTGAACGCTATTTAATGGATCTATTCAATCGCTTCAAACATATTACAAAATCTTCTTCATTGTTTCAATTTTCCATCTAGTCTTGAATTCATAATACATTATGTGTCCATGGGGTCCGACAAAAAAAAGTAAAAGATTTGATTGCAAAAACAAAACTTGATTTTTTCATCCAAATTAGGATTCATAAACACTTTTGAATCACTTATCCCTATCCCTATGATATTAGGTTACAACATTGCTCTATGGCACAAATGTAGGTTTTATTAAATAGATCGGGAAAAAAATGACCGTAAGAAAATTGAAAATTGGGGTTTCAAAATGCTTTAATTCCAAAGTTATTTTGATTTGGGATACATTGGTCAAATTGCCTAATGGTGCTTTGTACTCTCCACTTATGAAATTGGGTTCATTGTATTACCTCATGTTTTTAAAAGACTTATGGTTGGGATGCTTAAGATATGAATCATGACATGCAATAGATATGAAAATTAAAAAAATCTATTGTCTTAAAACAATGGACTTTTGCTTGCATATTTCATATTGCATTTCACGAAAGGGTAATTTCCACCCATCATGTAAAGTAAGAGCATTTGGAATATTTGAATCATATTTCCCAAATTAATTGTCAACCCACAAAACAAAATGTGCCCTATATAGCACATTAGGCTGAAGAGGGTTCTCCAAAATTCAAATGTTACATTGTCCATTTCAAAAAGTTACAAATAGAGGATAGGTCTATCTAAAACTATTCCCTAAAACTAAAGTTTTCAAAGATTTGTTTGCATTGTGTTTGGTTGTAAATAGTTTTCAAATTACATACAATGGCATCATTGGGTTTCATTGTATGTTTTATACTTATAGTCTCTTGTTAATGTGTGTTGTAGATATTCAAGCCCAAGTCGTAAAAGAGACGAAGGACGGTTGGGACCATTGGATAAACTTTTTCACTCCTTGCTTGCTTTTCCTTCAGACTTATGTTCTTAGAAGACATTGCACAAGCCAATTCAAAACTTGGTTTAAACTTTTTATAATAAAAATATCAAATTCATGTCAAATCGGCTCAAGAAGCTAGCAAGTTGATTGTTGTTCAAAAATAATAAAATTTTAAAATATGTTTTATGGGCCAATCTTCTAATAATATTCATGGGAATCTTGCAATATGTGGAGGCAATAATTTTTATGTGAAAGCTCTCAACCATAAAAGTTATTTGAGGGCAACATGATTGAAAATTCTTTCCATACATAGGTGCTACTACTCCATCAAGAGTTGGCTTCAAAATGGTTGTAGCACTAGCTCTTGGTTTGGTTACCTGACCTCACCCATAGAGGTTTCACCAACACATGTTTTCTTTGATGAAGGTATATATTGCATTTTTGGGCATTTAACCACTCCTTGAAGTTTTAAGGACCATTAGATTCCCCCTTCTTCTAAAGGCATCAGAAATGTTTTGCTCTTTGGAGTCTTTGGAACAAAATCATTTTCTCAAGAAAAGGGAAGAAAATTAAAATTATATGAAGTATGTCTTGGAACCTCTTGCTACTTGTTAAGTTATTTTCATGTATTTTGGCACTCATTTATTATGTCATCATGATCATTGGGTATTTGAATTTTAAAATGGTAAACATTATTCACAAATAATATAATTTCTCAAGCTAAAGATCATTCAATATCATTTCTTTTTTCACACTAATGTGTCTTTTTTGGGGGGGTAATTTGTTTTGTTTTTTTGGGGATGAATTTGATATAAGGTGAATGCGTTCTATACATGTGAAAGACAATTTGGTTAAATTTGGATAGGTACATGGTTCCAATTATTTGGAAGATAAACTAAAACTAATATGTGTGTTCATAAACACAACAACAATTGGGGATCCATGATTACAAATTAAGTAAAAATAGGTCATTTCCCTTGTATTTATCCATATGTCACCGAAGTCTGAATTTTTGTAGATCAATCTCATAAAATATTTCTATACATATTTTAGAGTCAATTTTGACATTTTATGTAGGATTTATTATCATTTTTTATAAAACCCTGGGTTTAAAAAACCAAAAACTTATTTGAATTCCAATGTCTAATTTCACCTTAGAAGAAGAAGAAGAAGTTACAATGAAAAAACTCCCGATTTTGTTTTCTAAAAAATGTATGATCGACTACACTTATATAAATGGCCAATTGGGTTGTCTGTGAAAGAAGCTAAACAATTGTGGTTTATTGGAATTTCTTCAAAGGGTATGTCATGTAATTCACCAAACAATGTCTGGTTTTTTAGACTTCCCTATGTTGGCTGGAAAGATCAGCACAAATTTGTTTACATTTTGCATGAAACCAAATCTCTCTCTTGATATATATATTGTGGAACTGAACTGAATGTTTACTGGAGTTAATTAACTGAGGTAATTGGCAGTAGATAATTCTCTGGAAGCTGGGGATGAAGTACTTGAAGCGGAGTGGGTAAGGTGAAAAGGGGAATGTATGTTTGTTGGCCTTGCCTACCAAGGCAAGGAAATTGTGTTTAGGTTCATTATAGAGTATAGGAGCTTAAGGGATTTTGGCCCCTAGGTAATAATAATAATATGTCTATTCTTATATGAAGATTTTTGAAAGATGATATTTTGGCTTGTGTTGAAACTCGACATTAGTTACAGAGTTATAATATTTTGAAGGATTTTGGTTTTCTTTTAGAGGATTTTTTGAAGATTAGGCAGATTTTTGCATGGTGAAATATTTGAGTTTCCATAATTCTTCTTTTGGCTTAAGACACTTTTTAATGTAAATGGCAAGGCCACAGTGTGACACACCCCTTGTTTTATGAAGGGAGAAGAAGAAATTTGGCAATTTGGCCTTGATCCAGGAAAATAATGGAATGAGCATGTGCACTTACAGAGGAAGCAGGGTGTCTCTTTTCTTAAAGGTTTTGTAAATTTTCACTAGTCTGACAATAGCATGTGAGGATTGGGAGGTAGTGTGCAAACTTTCAAATTTCCACTTAGAGTGCTCAGTATGTCACCCTGCACAATTGTTTCTCACATCCAAGTTTAGTTAGGGTAGTCAGGCCGGTCATCCAACACTTAGTGACTCTCTCAGAGGTCTGCGAATTTCTGGAGAGTGCTCCTTTGAATTTCATGCCCAAAGAGGAATCGTAGCCCTACTATTTGCGCACCCACAGAAAGTTGAAAATCATAAGAAATGAGTCAGATGTGACCCTCCAAAGTAGAGGGGGGGGTTCAAATGCTGGAAACGGAAAACTAACCTCACACTTGGAAGACTATTACCGAACACCAAAAAAAGTCGTTGTAAGTCGCTCTATTGCCTTTATGGTTCAAAACTGATTTGTAAATCATAAGGTTGCGCTCTAATAGCACTTTAAATGACTTAAATTGAACAAGAAATGAGAAAGTTATGAGCATTGAAAATAAGAGGGGGGTAAGAGAAGAAAAATGCGTTTTATAACTTGGGAAAAGCTTATTTTTCTTCTTGCTCTTCTATAATCACTCCTTTGCCTAAAGTTAGCTCTCCCATAACATTTTAAATCACTCAAAATGAAGAAGAGACGAGGAAGATATTCATAAAGTGTTCGATCATAGATGGTGTTCGGTCATAGGGCAGGCTACCTTATCTCTCTTTTTTTTCAACTTCGCCATAAAAGTAAAAGGGAGACTGCAAAGAGGTGAGAAACTACTAATAGCAAGCCACCTGGACCAATCAAACAAATCAGCGACAGGTTTTAGGCTCAGCTTTGTCTTCTAGTAGCCTCAGCATGCATGCTGTGGGAAAATGCTGGGCGCCAAAACCATTTTGCTGAGCTAAACCGGCATGTTTTGACTTTTCGTCATCCAATTTTCTTTAGTTGGGCCAGCATTGGGGGAGCTGTGGAGCTGCTCTTAGAGTAGTTCCACCCATCATGCTCTCTGTGTGGCGCTGCAAGAGTGTTTCTCACATCCAAGATTAGGTACTTGCTTTTTTCCCAACCTCACCCCTAAAACTGAAACCAGACCAATCAAACCATTTAGCAAATCAACAGCATGTGTGGCCAGCCAAGAATGCCAGCTCCAGAGCCATCCATGTCGCTTGTTATTATTTGAGATTTTAATTCAGATGCTGAAACAAAGTTCCCAAAATCAGGGTGAAAATGTTAGGGTTTGCATCAAAGCACAAACAAGAAAACGCGGTTTGATATCTATTTCTCTCTCTCAGAAGAAGAAATTGTGAAAAACAGAATTCACATGTGAAGGTAGGGTTTTAGATTGGGATGTTTTGTTAGAAAAGATAAATTTGTTGGAGGTGTGTAGGTGGAAAAGAAAGGCAGCTATTTCATTTTGGGGTTTTGAAGCAAAGCATAAGACTTTGAATTATTTGAAGGAGGTCATAGTAAAAGAAGGGGTACACAGAATAACGAGAGGGTAAAGAGGGGTGGACAATAAATCAAGTGGAGGTTGGACATGAAGAAATTATGTAGACAACCAAAGCATGTGAAGGCAGGGCATTTATATTGATTTATAACTATAATTAAAAAATTGTAGACAAATCTATGAATGTAGATCTTGTCTTACAATTTACAAGGAAAAGAAGGAAATTTTTGAAATTTTGTTTAGTAAAGTTTACAAGTAAGGACATTTATTGTAAACAAATGTATTCTTCAAGTTTTCATACATATTCTTGAAACTTTCGTAGATTGTGACTCATAGTTTATACATTTGCTTGAAACTAGTTCATTTTTTAAAACAAATTTCCTTCAACATGGAACATAGGGTAAAACAATACCACACAAAACAAGTAAAAAAACATGCAAATGGTTGTTTGTGTGCAAGTTCAATTTGTTGGTAATGAAAAATGAGAAAAATATATAAAATGCACAATGGCCAATAATAGAAAGTGTTTTTGTAATAAACATTTAACAATTGATAACAAGAGTTGATTACAAATTTCTTTTTGTCTTCTTTTTTTGGTTTCTTGTCATGAGCAGGATATAGAATAGTACATGATTTAAAGCAAATCCATGAATTCAAAAAAATTATTGGCACATTTCATGGTTCATGTTGTGATTTCTTTCATTTTGGTGTTTTTTTTATAAGTTTTGGTCTTCACTTTGCCAACATTATGGACTTCAAACTCTAACAAAATTTGACATGTGTAGTTGGCAGCAAGGTTTTGAATAAGCATTAAGTTATGCATGAAGTTTTGCAATTCTTTTTTGTAACTTATCAACTCAAGGCTTCTGAGTTAAAATTCAAAGTTACCTATTTCTTGGCAAAATTACAATTTATTTTTCCCCAAATTACATTTAATTTGAAGGGAAATGAAGTGATGTGCTCCCAAGTCCCTAGTTAGATTCAAGTTGGGTCTAAATTATTCTCACAGCGAAATTGTGAGAAACTTGGGGCACGTTCCTAGCTCTCAACACTAGAAGGGATAGAAGGGTGTGCCGAAGCTCCGAGATTGGATTAGGACAAGTGACAAGTTATTCATTTACTCGAACCTGCATCAAACCAACCAACAAGTTGGTTAGTTCACATTTTGGAACACCCTTGGTGCTAGGACAAGTCAGAGGCAACTCTGGACTCACTTGACTCACCACGGCCCGGACTCGGGGGAAGCCACCACCTTCCCCCATATAGTATACTTTGTGCCTCTCCACGGCACCCACATCCGAATGGCTTTTTGTCCCGGGACTCCCAAAGAAGAGTCCCGAAATTGTCCCGGTTTGGACTCCCAAGACTTTGAGCAATTATAACTCTTTGTTTGGACCTCCGATTGAGATGAGGTCTTAAGAAAAGTTGTAGCTCTCCTCGAGAGCTTTCCAATGGTGTGTCGCACTCCACCTACACGCACCAAAGTCGGGTTGATTTCCGACTTTTAGTGATTGGGAGTCAAATTGCCAGTTTGACTTTTGACCCTTCTTTTTGTAATAACTTGTGCTGCAAATGTCCACATGGCCCATGCAAGGCCATTTTCGACATCTACACTTCAATAGCTTTCCAATGATATAAAAAACACCACAATGCGAGGTGTTTTGACCCCTATAATCGAACTCTGAAATTTTGAGAGTCTCGAAGGACTCCCAAGTCCCAATTTTGGGAGTGTGAGTTTCATCCTCACATTTCCCTCAAAGTGGGGTTGCAACATGAAGAGCATGATTTTTTGTTGAGTTTGTGAAGAGTAATAAGAAAACATGATAGTCTTTCTTCAGTGACATGAATGCATTCATTATTTTACTAAAGGTTATTAATTGATTTTAGCTTGTAGACCTTTAAACTATTAGCATGCCTCAAGCTTCACATTTTACATTTCTTGATTTGATGGGTTGTTATCCAAATGCATGTAGGGGAAATATGTTTTCGATTTTAATAAAACCAAAAAGAACTTTGGTTGATGACAAAATAAACCCACCATGAGTGGAAACAAAAAAGGTTATAATGTCATTAAACACATTGCAATTAATTGAGCATTTTGGGATGGCAATATAAACATGCAAAATATGTGATATGCATGTGCACAAAACATGATATTGGCACATGTGAAATGTGTACAAGCAAAGAAGGCATTGGAATTATTTCAACCTTGTTGTTTATTATGTGGACTTGTAATTTTGGAGTATTGTTGGTATATGTAAACATATTGTCAATGTGTTTCAATTTTTGGTTGCCACTACTCATTATTATTATTTTTCATCAAGATGATGTTTTAACGCAATTTTAATAGCCAAAAAAAATGTAAAAATGTACATTTCAAAGGTATTAAATTAAATTGGCATTTGAATGAATGTCCAACATGATATTGGGACATGTGAAATGTGGACATGCATAGAGGTACTCAAATAAATTCAACCATATTATTTATAATGATGGACTTGTAATTTTGGAATATTGTTACTATATGTAAACATATTATCAATTCTCTTTAAATTTGGTTGCCACTATTCACTATGATTGTTTTTCATCAGGATGATGTTTGATGGAATTTTATTGCCCCAAAATAAGTCAATTAATGTACATTTCAAATTTAATAAATACTATTGACATTTGAATGGATGAACACATGACAATTTAAACATTAGTATATTACAAGGTATTGGTTTAAATGTCTCCCACATAGGTAGAATGTGTTCCCAATTATTTATTTAAATTATAACTTTAAATTGTTTGAAATTTTTCATGTTTATAAGGTGGTGTTAAGAATCAGTGATGCTAATGATCAGTCAATAATATTATTGATTGTTAGTCATGAATCTTAGATTGTATTTTAGGTCTTGGGCTTTTAAAAATGTTTGTCATAGTTTGTTGTAGTAAATTAGTTACAAAGTAAACACCATTTTTTGTGTAATATATATGTCTACATACATGGTTATGGGATGTAATCTATTGTCATTAAAACAAGTTCATCAACACCTTATATTTGAGTTTAGAATTTTTAGGGGTATTTATCCCATCCAATATAGAGTGTGAAAAATAGTTTTTTTTTTTCTTTTTTTTCTTTTTTTTCATTTCAACAAAATCAAATTCATTGAGGAACTTGTTGTTGAAGAGATTAGATCTTCAAGCAATTTTTTTTACAATTGAGGAATTTGTTGTTCAAAGCATCAAATCTTTATGTCTTTTTTTTTTGCAATTGAAGAATTGTCATTTAAGTAGTCACATCTTCAAGCAAGTTTTCTTGCAATAGACAAATTTGTTGTTTAAGAGATTAGATCTTTAAATTATTTTTTTTGCATGGAGGAATTTGTTGTTGTAGCGGGGGATTCCCATGTAAATCTCAAGTTGAATTGCTATTATACTAATTATTTCAGCAATATTCCATTTTATTACTATGTGTTGAACTTGTAACACAATAATAAATGTTAGCAATAGTGGATGGATTATTACATGTACAATATTCTTGCAAATTGTAGAATGTCAAAACACCTCATGATATATTTTCTTTATAAATCATGTAATACAAAACCACAAATGACTAAAGATCTGCATTGATCCCCAAAAACTATAAGCTACCACTCTCCATTTTGTATAGATGTTTATTAGTTGTATCATCAAGGCAATTGAACAAATGCAAAAAATGGACAACTTATTATTGTACGATTTTTGTTATGTTTAAAGAGGCATCTATGATAGGACTTCCCTCAATAATTTTATGCTACACTAATTTAATGTATGATAAAAAAAGAAAAAATTGCTATAATAAATACCTATTATTCGAGAAGAAAAAATGACATATTTAGTCTCAAAAATCAATTAGACATTTGGCATAATTGTTATTGTTTGTGTCATTTGGGACTTTGAAAATTTATTTATGTTTGTGAAGATTGTTGAAAGTTTGTATAAATGAATTCATGTTTGCCATGTTTTCTAAAAATGAGCCAAAAATAAATATTTCATTCTAACCTTAGGTTGTTCAGTTTGTGATGTTTATGGGATGGGGTTCAAAATGAATAATGTATATTGGATGTGAGAAATATTTGTTCAATTTAAATATTATTTTTAATAGGTTGTTTAATTCTAAATATTATTATTTTGTACCATTTTGGAAATTTAAAAATATTGATACAATTTCAAATTGTTTTGTAGGGGATATGGTAGATTGGAAACCACATGTCATTTTTCACATTTGCTAAAAATAAGTTCACAAAGGATGTTTATGATTGGGTTCAACTATGATGAATGCAACATTATCAACCTTATGATCATAGTTGGAATGTTCAAAATGAATTATATGATAAATGGATTAGTTATTCAACAAATGTGTTTAGAAACATGATATGTTGTGCAATATGTAAACTAACCAAAATTACTCAATCATCAAGTAAACATTTCAAACAATTAAATAGTATGTATAATAATTTAAATACTAATGAATTTGGGTGTACACTTTATGGCATTACTAATTGTTTGTTATCTAATTATACAACAACTTCAAATGGAAAGGAGATATATATGTTTAGAATGCCATATTGAACATGATGCACCAACATATGTACAATATTGTTGTTTTTCAATCATCAACTTATATGTAAACACTTTTGTTTTAACATCCATTTGATATATAATTATTGGTTTTAAGAAATATTGGATTACATATACAAAAACGAAATTGGGGTTTTAGCATTGGGGAGATAATAGATTCAAGTATGAACCAATTGAACAATGGATAAATAATGTTTACATATGAAACACATGTAAATGAAAATATATCAAATATTGTAAAACACATTCAACATGATTTTTTAAATGAAATAATTTTTTTTGTACTTAATCATGATCAATAAAAAAATAATTTATATTTTGATTAATGAAAAAATTAATTAATGTATTTGGAATATATAACACATTATTTTCAAACATTAAGGAAAAATGTATTGTTAACAACTACAACTAAACCTGTTGCTTTATGATTATCATAACATGTTTGTACTATACATGCTTGATTTGAATTATTGTCTGTGGTTATCTTTTTATTTTACCACAACCAAGTAATATATTATAATCATAAAAATATGCAAATGTTATTATTACTGATGAAATGTTAATGATGATTAACACTATGTTATGTGCAATACAACAACAATTAAAATAAGCTCAAGGTAATATGAATCCATTTGCAAATGTATTATTGTTATTGGTATGAGATTTAGCACAATTGCTTGTAATTATTAAACATTTTTTTTAAAAAAATGAATTGTATTGTAAACTTTGTCACATTTCAATGGCTTCATGTTGGTCAAGTGCAAGTCATCATGTTTTATAAACAACTATGAGACATATTATAAATCTTGTTTTTTCAAAAAATAAATATGATATGTACTAAAAAACCTACATAAAATGAAATCAATAATGTTTTGTCATGTTGTAATGTTTCAAAAACCAAAGTGTTATCACATATTGATAATGATATAATTATTTTATGTTTACATTGAGAGATGTTAATAAGTATAATGATTTAGTAACACATAAAATGTTCATGCTAATGAAGTTTTTGATGATTAGATGGAAACTAATGTTGTGGGTGTTGAACATGTAGAAATTTGAAAATTTGTTACATGATTTTAAATTTTACCATATTAGATATGTAGCTATTGGAGCAAGAGTAATGACCACAAAAAACTTAAAATTTTCAAAACGAGCTATGAATGGAGCTCTTGCTATAGCAACATCTATCAGATTTCATAATAAGAAAGTGGTTGCAAGTATTATTATCAAAATTGTAAGTACAAATATAGAAATGATGTTAAAAAGACAAACATTACAACATAAATATACATCTAAAAATAACTTGTTCATGAAATCTTTTCCAAACAAAGTTTCAAGTACTTGCATTTCACTTGTTTGGTCCCTTGGGTCTACACAATAGTCAATGGATGAAATTTTATCAAGCTTTTTAAAAGCTAACTATAGCATTTGAGAATTACAAAGAGCTCTATGGAAATTTGGGAAATTTTATTGGATCCTTCTAGAAAATATTCTAAAATAATTAATTTTTAATTAAAAAATTGCATACGATTATGTTCAAATGTAACCTAGTTAAAAAAAAAGATGATGGGTTACAACTTATGATGAAGAAGGATTTGCAAGCATAGTGATTAAAAGTCACGATCATTCACATCCTATTTCACCCATGAACATCAATTAGAAATGTTTACTTAGTTGGATGTGGCTTGGTTCATCTTTATTTTTTTGTCAACTTCTTACATTTATTTTATTTTTTGAGGTCTTATAGTCAATTTATGAAAGTTTACATTCCTACCATTTAGTTTTGTATTATAGTTGTCACTTTATACTAATGTTCACATGTGTAAAACCTTTATGTTGTTGTAATTATACCTTTTGTTGATTTTTAAAATTCTCCTTCAATTTTTTATTCTTTTAATAAATAAAATTCAATACAACAAAAAGTCTCTTTGTGCACCAAGTGATTTCACCAAATTTTGAGTGAATTCACTAGTTGTAGTGAACGGGGACCAGTGAAGAAGCAATGAATTCATTGGTCTAGTGAACGGGGACTAGTGAACCGCACCCACATTTTGTAGTCATGATTCCTAATTCTTTATGTAGTTTTTTATTTTAACTTGCTTGCAAAATTGTAGAATTAGTGACGGGAATCATTAAAATGAAATATTTCTCACAACCTTGTAGTGATGCATGTTTTCAATGCATAATGATGACTAAAAAATAGCAATTGAACTAAATACATACACACATTATCTATTTTGGAGCTATAGTTACTATGGTTTTTTTGGGAAATATTATTGTATATTCCATTATGTGGTTAATGATTTGATTCATTTTGAATTTATTTCTAAATAATGGAGATCCACTAAATATATAATAGGATTACATACACTAGAAGCTTCTCAACTTCAACTATAACACTCTTATGGCACTTGGCATCTAGTCTTAGAAAAAAATTATAAAATTCAAGAGGCACACTACTAGTTAGGTTCTTTGGGTCATAAAATGCTTCACCAATCCCTTTTCCCTTGGGTTCATAGCAATTATTTGTTTTTTTGGCAATTTGTCACGAGAAGGTGATTGTAAAAAGTGTCTTGTGATATGTTCATTGGCTTTTAAGGATTTTTAATTAAAAATTTGCCCAAAAGCTCCCCTATTGCCACTTGTTGTGGCCTTATTAACTTTCATCATTAACCTTGATCACTTGCAACTAGCAATGTCACCATCTACACAAAAGGCAAAGTTTGATATTGCCATGTGCACGAACACTCCACCATTGGATGCGCCAATTCTACCACCCAAAGAAAGATCAGATCGTCAATCTTATTGTTGAACAAATTGACAATCGCCGTACCTCCACCGGTGATGAGACAACCATCATGAATCCTCACTAGTGAACATATGGGAGATCGCCCCAAGGGTTCATTCACTAATCATTTTCATTATGTTATGCGAGCTACATTCGTTTTTAAATGGGGTCGATCGTCACTTCTACATGCTCAAGGTTTAGAGTTAAGGTTTATGTTCATCATGTTTTGTGTGTAAAGATCTTCAATGTTTCTTTTGTTCTTGGCGGCATTGGTTTAAGGCTAAGTTACTTTGGTGTTCAATGGCAAGTTGACCATAATGGGGAGTGTAACAAGTTGAAGCATTACCAGTCTACTCTTTATTGTGTTTGTTGGGTGTTTGGGGTTCGTGTGCAATGGATTGTGGTGGACAAACTTAAATTGCATTGGGGTTCTTTGTGATTAGTGTAAGGATAGTCGAAAGACTGTAATCAAGTTTTACACTTCCTCCTTCCCTTTTGTTTTTTTGTGTTTGTTGAACATTTTTGTTGCATTGGGGTTCCGCAAACAATGTAAGGTTTAGCAAAGCAATGGCTTTTCCTCTTTAGGTGTTGAAACATTTCAAGTTCAAGTTGTTTTTCAATGTTGAACCAAATCCAAGCATTGAATCAATGGCCCATGTTGGATCTAGCTCCTGTTAAAGAGCTTCTAATAACATTATTGAAAGCATCAAAGTCGGAACAAAAGCATGTCCACATTCAAATACTAATGTTGAAAGTAATAGAAGTTATAGAATGGAACCTTTAGATTCTCTTGAACCACCTGCTAAGAAAAAACCCAAGAGATCTAATGGAAAGACTCTTGTGTTTTACGATACATGGGCTTCTCGTTTTGCATGGGTAGAATTCATCATTGGTGATGATGGCTTGGTTTCTCAAGTTTGATCCACTATTTATAGCAATATTTTCAGAAAGCCAAAGTTGTTGGCTCTTAAACTTGATACATTTCAAAAGCACATTAGTCATTGAAAGGCAGTTGTACTTAATTTGGGCGTGGTTATTGGTGATTGGTATTATTGCAATGATGCTACACGCTACAAGAATGAGAGGGCGTTCATTGGGCAAAATTTTGAAACCATTATGACCTTAGTACAATGAAGATTCATTTTGACATTCGAAAGAAATTCATTTAGTTTGTTATTGTCCTACACCTACTCATGCATGGAAGGCCCATGCTAGAGTATGAATCCTTATGGGAATTTTTTTGTTGTTGAAGGTTGAGAACACGCCATTGAAGCACTGGTTTGACAGTAGTGGTTGGCAGATCACAGAAGCCATGCATGATGTTATCTTTTCAAAGGCAATGGCTATTATTTCAAGTGTTATTTATGTTGTTGTTAGTGTAGATGAAATGACCATTGTTGATGCTCAACAATGGATCAACATCCATGCATATGTGATGAAGAATTTTAAAAAAAAATCAATTTTGTTGACCTTTGAAAAGGTTGAGATGGGAGCAACCTTAGACAACATTAAAGCTATCATTTTGAATGCCATGGGTGGGTATGGGGGTTTTACTAATGAAGCCATGGCCTCCAAATGGGTCTACCTTGGATATGATGGTGATTATGTGTTCCAAGGCAATTGAACTAGGGTGTTTTTACAAACATGGGAGTAGACTACCCCTTATCTCATCGGTGTCCATTATGTAACACATTGAACCAATCTAGATGTTTTGGTGTTGAGTAAACTATCTTTAGTTGCGTGCATTGAAGGTATGTTATAATCTTTGTACCTTTTTTTTTCCCTCACATTCTAAAGAAAGGGCTAGAGTTTGTGACCCTTGTCAAGATATTGGAAATTTACGTTCTATAGTCATAAATTTAGTCATTAAAATTTTGACTATTCCAAAATGAACCCCACTGTCATCACAAAGAAAGCTAGTTTAGCATTTGAGGAAATATGAAAAAAACCTCTAGTTCATAGTGTTTTTGGAAAATTGCACTCAAAAAGTGATAATAGATCACTTTTGAAACTTTTTTCAACTTAATGGCTTATTATTGCATAAAACCATTTCAATAGCTTGTAACCACTTCCATACCTCAACATTCTACAAATCTAGAGAACTACAAATTCATTGTTTCCAAATGGCTTCTTCTACACCTAGGCACTTGTCTTGGGTTTTTGTCTAACACCTAGCCATTTGCTTTTGGTGGTTCACACCCCTTTTCTTAATATGAAAGTAATATGTAATTGTTTCACTAATATTAGAATTTAATGAAAATAACTTAATGAAGATTTAAAAATTTTCATTATCATGTTTCTCATGTTGCACATAACTAACAGAAATTATATGTTGTATTTGTTTTGGTAATATTGTCGAATAATACAATGTTGCATTAACAAAACATAAAATTCCATTTTGAAACAATAAAATTATATCCCAAAATACAAATTGAAAGATTTCATTCACAAAATTTCTTATAATGTGAAAATAGATAAATAATACTAGAATAAAACATCATAACACAACAATTTATTTTACAAAAGTAAAATAAAATAAAACAATTAACATTAATTTGAACTATTCAAATCAATTTGGGTGAATTAAAAATGAACTTAGAAATTGCATTTGGTAAAAAGGAAAAATAACAAAACACAATTTTTGAGATTTTTTGATGCATTCACATCTTTATAATTTAAAACTTTTTTTCTGGTTTATTTGTGAACCTGGTAATGAACCTTCTTTATGCAATTTCATAAATGTGAAATATTTCCACTTGCAAATTGTGTATTTTAAAATCAAAGGAAGAAAGATTGGTGTTTAGCACCTTTAAATATAAAAGTTAAATCGTATTTTAAAAAATTAATACATCAATTTTCATGATATATACAATATTGAATGTAAGATGATTATATACTCTATGTTGAATATTCTTTTTCCTAGAAAACTCAATAAAAAAATTTGAGTTTCAAAATAAACTAATGAATTTGTAATTTTTTCATTAAAAATCTACCTTATACTTGGTATGTAAAAATTGAACAATGTAAAATGTGTATCTCTTTTGTTGTTTATTGCTACAAAGAAAAATAAATATTAAAAAAACGTGAAAATATGTACAATCATTTTTTGAAAAGTTGTTTACATACAAATGTAAGTTTAAGAAAATCATAGAATGTCAATTAAAACATATCTTGTGCATAAACATGAACTATAAATGTTAACATCATTTCAATTAATATATAAAAATATTATAAAATAAACCAATAAATGTGGTCATGTGTTGTAAATGGACATATATTGAATTTGTTTATCCAAATGTGTTTTTCTCAATGGACAATATAATTCAATTAAAGGTTTGTAAAATTTCATAAGGCTAATTCAAAGGATTTGAAACTAAAAAATTGTAAAATATAATGTTTTAAGGAACATAAGTTTGGATCTTTCTAAGATTTTTTTTTTGATAATTTTATTCATTGAACACAATGTTTTACATATATTTCATCGAGCATATTAATAATTAAACATCCACATTTCCTATTTATTTAGGTTATTAGATTGTAATCCATTTTACATTTTAAATTGTTATACATGTTTGTACATATATGAATTAATACAAAATTAAAAAAGAATTTGGATATTATGTAAATGTCATTTGGAGTTTTTAAAATTAATTATATTAAGTGTCTAAACTGCACATTTAAAAATAATAATTAGAAGGAATGCATAAAATCATATAATTGATTTCAAACTTTTTATACAACAAAAACATGTCCCCTTCTATGAAAGTACATTTTCATTGGGTGAGTTTGATAAAAACCAAATCATACAAAAATTTCAAAGTCTTTAAATTTTGAAGGAAAGATTGCAAGGCAAAAGACTCATTTTTTAACCATTTGGCATAAAAATTTATGTTTAATGGGTTCAAAATGTTTAGCTTTAGTTGTAAGTCGCATGTATAGGAAATAATATTGTCAAATAAAATGTTTGGTTGTCCATTGAAACTCATTTTGGGGTGTAGGCACGGTGAAGTGGATAGAAAAAAATGTCCACCAAAATGCAATTAAAAATAACAAAATTTTATTAAATATAAACACATGAAAGTAGATTAAAACCTTATGTAACTAAAAATATGAAAAAACATGGCCCACAATTTAGTTCATGGTAAGTTGAATACAAAATTTGAAAATTTTTGGTATCATAAATTAGGTTAGAAGTATATTTGAAGTTAATAAGGTCAATTTGGTGTTTAAATCTATTTTTACATTAGAATTTTTATGTATTATGATTATAACATGCATAATTTGATAGTGCACAAGTATTTTCTTAGGTTTCATTAACTTGAAAATAAAAAAAGTTCAATATTTTATCTATTTGCAACCCATTTTGTAAGATATGAAACTTTTTAAAAATAGATGCAATTTTGTAAAATTTATTTAAATTTACATGAAGATGTTCATGTTTAAAAATTCCAATATAAAAATGAAAATTCATCTTCGTATTAATCATTGAATAAAATAATATTTATATTTCCAATACATCAAATATATATTTTTTCTACTTGTAACTTTTTGTGACAAGGTACAAATGCCATTTACTTGATCATGTTTGATGGGTTTGATTTTTGGGATTTTGCCAAAATTTAGACCATGTTAGGTTAATAATCAGTAGGGTGCAACAAGATTGACATGAATAAGAGTTATGGCTCTGACTGATAATGGAATTTTGACAAGATTAAAGTTCATTTACCTTTTTGATCTATCATTGGGCATTATTACAAATGATCTACAAAGAATTCCCACCATAATATCTCTCTTTGACCTACAGGAACTAGAGATTTTAAAAAAAAAAATCAAATCATATCCTTTGATCATATAACTAGAAACCATGATGAGGTATTGCCTCAAGTGCATAGATTATATCCAATATTTCAATTTGTTTTGAAAGATCATTACAGTTAGGTAATTTTTTAAAATCAAACAAAACACACATACAATGTGACACGAAAAAGCTTACACTAAACATCACCTTTGTTCTATCCAATGTGGTATAGGAAGGAATGTTGCTACAATCATATATTAGGGCACATTCATGAAAAACTTGCACCACATAATTGCAAAGACTGAAAATGAACTAACATAACTGAAATTATCAAATATAAGCAATATCCAAGAGCATAATTGGACTTGATTTTGCAAGTATAAATTGCCATTGGTGTTTTAATTAATGAAGCAGCAACCCCATATATAAATGTTGGAAACAAGGCAATAATTGTGTATTTTTCAAATCTAGGCTTTGAAAGGCCTTCACCAATAAATTATCCCAACACTTGTGTATTAGCAAATTATAACACCTCATATGAAATAATGTCCCCTAATAACAAGACATTCAACATTAAAATGTTGTGACATTGAAGATCAAAACATTGATAGAAGGCCAATAAACATGTGAAACATTGAACAAAAGCCTTGATGCTTATACTTACAATACAAGTTTGTTCTTCAAGAAGAGGTGACACAAAAACATACATCATGCACCTATAAGAAGACAATGAATGTAATATGAATAGACACAAAATCTTAGGTAACACCTTTTGTGCTCATGTATGCCAAAAGCTTATATGGAATAATCACTTGGAAATTGGTTCCTTTAAGTATGGACATACATGTTGTTAACCTCATAATGAAATCACACAACTTAGAACCCTAAATCAAATTTGAAATTTGAAACAAGCACAAATTTCAAACTTGATCATAAACTAAAACTCTTGACATCAATGTCACATGTACTTTTACATAGTCCCCTTGTTGTATTTTGATGAAAACCTTTAATAAAAATAAGGTAGTAAATGAGGAAGAAAATGCCATAATCTCTAAGTTTGTAAAGGTTTTTAACCTAGGAGCATACATCCATACCAAATGAAAGAGTTATCCCAAATCTTGACATGCTTAATGACCAAGGTAGTGGGGGCCACAAACATGATCTTGTTGGTCATTGAAAACTTGTCAAATATGTAAGATTTTCATGACAAATTGGGGATGAGAACTAGGAGTGGTTTTGCCCAAGTTTGAGATTCATTTCCCTTGGCATGTTCAACCATCTTACAACACACTTGGATGCAATGGAGATCAAGACATGAATTGGTTGTAGAGAAATGTATGTTGTGTTAGTCATATAGATCACTAAATTAGAAGAAGACTATGCATTGGAAGTTCTTGGTTTTGGACTCAAAATAACAACACAATCAAACTTTTTGCTATTGGATATTCATACAAAATCAATGTCCCTTTAATTCCTTCTTGGAAGTGGGGATCATAGGTTGGTTACTACGATGCAAGGAAAACAACCCCTTGCACCCAAGAAACAAGAAACATAAGCTTGACTTGGGAGAAAGCAATTCCCATATTCATTCATGTTAAAAGCACAAGTAAAAATCTTGTCATTTGCAATTGTTATATGTAATTGATTTTTAGTTGCATGCAACACAAAATTGCATAAGACAAGTTGCACATACATCTGGTTGCATGTGACAATATGTGTGTGGACAATATATATAGTATGGATTCATACTTCATCCATCCGTATACACTACGAAGGTTGCACATGCAACTAAGGTGTAACTACCATGGTGACCATTTGAATTTTCAATGACCAATTATACAATGACATGTGGCATTTGATCCATCCATTTTCAATATTGAATATTTGTATAAATGAATAATATCTAAGTCACCCAATAAACTATGAATTGGATTGACACATGCCCATATGTTGAGGTCAATTATATGGTGACACATGGCAATTAAAAAAATGCCCAATGATTATTTATTTATTAAGTAGGTAGGTAGGTTGTAGGTGCGTAGGTCATAGGTAGGTAGGTAGATAAGGCTAGTAGGTAGGAAGATAAGTAGGTTTAAAATAATCTTGTTTTATGTTTGGGTCAAGCTTTTTTCATTGGCTCATTCCAAAAGGCCCTTGGTACTTGGTTTGTGAAGAAAACTAATGCACCTACTTATATAGTGTAGACACTTGGAATGTAAAACAAAACATATGGGATTAAAAATTCAGTTGCAAACACAACCAATTGGCCAGTTGCACGGTACACGCAACTATTCATTACACCTATGCAATATCAACCTAATTTATCAACTACCTACATTATTTGTATTATAAATAATAATAACAACTAATGATACTAATAAAATAATACTTAATAAAATTCACATATTCATATTAATTAAAATTATTATTAATTTTTAATGATAAATTATAATATTGTTACAAAGCTTAAATTAATAGCTAGTTTACATTATGATACTTATAGGCTACTTAGTTAATGTAGTCTACTAATCATACCTAGCATGAATAATTATTTGAAAATAATATCAACTATTAATTAATATTCTTAGTAAATACAATTACAAGTGAAATATTTTTTTGATAATTATAATCATCTATAATGATTGACAATGAATGTTATTATAATTTATCAATTTAAAACTAGCTTAGGCTAAGGTACTTATGTTAGGTAATGTAACCTAGTAACCATAGGTATATTAGCATAATTATTAATAATAATAAAATTAATGACATTAACCATGGCCAAACTAACTTTGGCTAAATTAATCTGGTTAAAGTAACCATGGATAAACTAACTTTGATTAAATTAACCATGATTAAACTAACTTTGGTTAAACAAAAATTGGTTAAATTAACTACATATGGTTAAACTATTAAAGAATTCCAATTAACCGTGGCTAAAATATTTAATAGGTTAAATTAACCATGACTAAATTAATTAGAAGGTTAAACTATTCATGGTTAAATTAATGATATCTAAATTAATGATGGCTAAAATAATTAAAAAGTTAAATTAAAATGGCTAAACTAATTTTGGCTGAATCAACCATGGTTAAACTAATCATGATTGAATTATCCATGGTTAAACTAACTAGAAGGCTAAATTAACTATTTAACCATGTTTATTTTAGCCATGTTAGTTTAACCTCCTAAATAGTTTAACCATGATTAATTTAGCTTCTTAAATAGTTTAACCATAATTAATTTAAATTCGTCGTTATTTTATCCAAAGTTAGTTTAGCCATGATTAGTTACTCAAAATTAATTTACCAAAAGTTATTTTAACCATGTTTAGTTTACCCAAAGTTAATTTATCCTAAGTTCTTTTATGGTTAGTTTAGCAATGACTAATTTAGCCATGGTTAATGTATTCATGGCTAGTTTAGCCTCATAATTAATTTAACCATGACTAGTTTAGCCTAAGGTAATTCAACCATGGTTAGTTTAACCAAGGTTTAGCTTAGGTTTAACCTTCATTAATGTGAATTTAACCTAGATTAAACAATGTTTTGCTTTGGGTAACATTAATTAATTAACATGGGTTTAACCTTAGTATTAAAGGCTACTATACATAGCTTAAGTAGATATATTGGGTGTACTGATGTAGATATGTATTAGCTTAAGCCATGATTTTTATGACACATGTCCATTTTGTACACTATGAGTTGCACATTAGTTGTTCACACAACTATATGACCAAAAATTATATAGTAACAACTTTATAATTACAAGCATAACCAATCTAATTGCAAATGACACCTAGTTGCACACAATTACATAATGACCAGTTATGAACAACATGATTTCTATTAGTGATGCCACATGCACATCTTGACATTTTTTCATGCAAACTTACTATTTGGAAAATAACAACAAAAATGGTTTTGCTTATATTTTGAAATATGGAACTGCCATCATGAGAAGACAAACTAATTGTAGCAAATAAAAGGAAAAGAAGTAGACCCATCCTAGGAAAGTTGTCAATCATATGCAAACATTAACTTGTAGGAAATTTGGAATGATGTTTGGGGGGTTCATTCATGATTTGGGTTCCAAAAAAAGGAAAAAGGATATCACGCTTTTTTTTACATTAATTTTTACAAATAACAACTACACAAGAAAAATTTAAGTGATTTAGAAAAAATAATAACCTAAACTAAGATAATTCATGTGGTGGTGAGGATTTTTTTCATGTGTACATTTGAGTGCATTTAAACCTTGGTTCAAACCCATAAATGTATAAAATGTTTGAATAAACATTTATGAACAATGTCACATATCTTTGGAATAATTATTTCTTGCATATGTGACCCACTCTTCAAGTTATAAAATTTAAGCCTAATGAATATGAAAAATCAACCAAATTGCCCCAAAAAAAGTCCTTTTCCTTGTAGCCCCAAAGATAGAATTTTGTTACTTTCAAGAATGTCATATGGTTTATAATATAATCAAATGCATGTAATGAACATAACCATAGATGTAAACATTATTTATCCATAAAAGGAAATTAACATCAATTACATTTATTAATGCATTCCTTTTGATTCCTTTTATAAAGAGGTGCAATTCAAACACTTGATATAGTTAGGTTTAAAGGAATCAAAAGGACATTCATATAATGTCCAATTTATTTTATTTTTAATGATTTAACATGACACCATTTTATCTATTGGCATAAAAAAATTCCAATATAATTACAATGATGCAAATAAAAAATAATCCAAAGTTGTTCTTTTTAGTCTTTTAAAACTTAGATACTCCTTTTTGGTACCCCAATCATGAATGGACCTTGAGACATTCCTATTTGTCAAAGGAATATCTTTCTATTCAAATGTTAATTTGTGCACCAACTATGCCCTTAATTGCAACTTTGAGCACAAGCAAATTCATGTCCTTGTGTTCATTATGCAATGTAGGATTCAAATATGTTAGCACAAAAAAATGTTTACTCCCTAATCCTTTTTGTAGAGGTCATTCCAAGGCTTCCCAAACCTTTGAATGAAAAATGGCAAAACTCCATTCAATTGTCAATTTGTTGACATTAGACCATGAAAGCAAATACACTTCCAAATTTAACTTACAAATGAACTTTTGTTGTCAACAAGTTGTGATTCCTACATATTAAAAGTCATATTTTGAAAAAAAAATCCTATGCATTATGTTGTTTAGGGAAGAGATGTAGCATTTGCAACTTTGTCTTTCAAAAAGTGTATGCAATTTTGCTTTTAGAATCCACAATAGTGTTCATGAGTTTTCAAGAGTTTTTGTATCACTTCTAGTACCATCTTCTTAAGGAATGGCATGCATTGGGGTATTGTTTTTATTGTTGTTGGTAGCTTGGTTGAATGCCATGCTCATGACTTTGATCAAATTGGTAAGCTTCCAAACCATATTTTTTTGATTTCAATCAATCACTTTGTCTTAATTCTTGAAGTATTGTAGCTACTTATTAAGCATGATTTCTTGGATTTGAGTTCCTTTCTCCTCCATAATAGAGTTGGCATAAATATGATTACTGGAATCTTTGAGTAGCTTCTAATGCCTTTTTCTATTGCTTCTTCCACTATTTTGTGAGTTGATGAATATGATATCTTTACACTTATACTCCCTACATATCTATGTTTTGCTCCTACTTTATTACCATGTACACTATTCATTAAACTAAAGGTTGGGGGATTATCATTTTAGTTTTACAATGGAACAATGGCAACATTAAAATCTCATGGATTTTGTGGCTCCAAAATCTATAATGAGGTTGTTGTTTTTGTGATGTTTTGTTGTTAGTAGTATGGATAACATTTGGGGTTGGAAAGTTACCAAGTGGGTTTTGCTGTGGGACATTATAAACATTTGAAATTTTTTTAGGTGTTATGGTTGGTGTTTATAGTAAGTTGATTGTTTCTGTGATGCTCCTAGTATGAGGTGGGAGAAGTGTCATTGGAGGTTGTTCATATAACCAAGTATTGTCGATAACATCAACTTTAATAATTTTTGGCATAGTCAAACTTTTGTACTTTAATTCAACATTAGGAGTTGTAGATTCATCATTCATGTTAATGGGTTCTTCCCACGTGAGGCTAATGAGGTTGAAAATGTGATTTCTTGTCCACTAATCCCTCATATATGGTGGTTGGAAAATTGGTCCACTCCCAAGAAGTTCTTACATCATTTCATACATTCTTTTCCCAAAGTTTTGAGGAAGGTTGAGGTTAGCTTTGTTTTGCATGTTCATACTCCAATAATTTTCCTTGTGGCATATTCTTACATTGTATTCATAGATTTTCTTGAACTAGTCAAATGTTATAACACCCCATTTGTCTTTGCAAGTAGGATCATTACAAAGGTGTGTTGAATAACAAGCATTCATTATAGGTACCAATATCCATTTCCACTTGGTCACTACAATCTTGAATTGGACTTGAACATCAACCATGTCTAGATTCATAAGATGTTCATTTCTTTTAGATTTGATAAGAACAAGTATTTCATTGTGCTCCCAATTTGGTTGACGCAACTTCTTCATTTAGATTTTCGAAGTTGATAATAAATTGTGGTTCATGGCACCTTTCTTTCCCTTGTTTTTTTTTCTTGGTGGGCCAATTTCTTCAATATTTTGACATGGGTTTTGCAGATATGTAATGCAAAACATTTGATGAGGTAAACTTTGGAAAGAAACTTCAAATTGCTTGTAAACATGTAGTTGCAAACTACAATGTCCATAAAATCTTGTAATGAGGTAGTTTTTTTTGCACCTTTACAAGTTAAAATGTATGTTGCATGCATTTGTTATAGTTATTATATTAAAGGGACTCAATGAAATGATTCTAACTACACTTACCTTTGAAAGAAAGAAAAATCAAATCAAATCAATATCGACATTTCAATGGGGGACGTTTTAATTTTATGGCCCATAGTGTGATAGTACACAAACAAACAATACCTTTATGGACTCACAATTTTCAAAATTTTTAATGATGGATTCATTTATTAGTTTCAAAAAATCTAACATGCCATAAGTAAATCGAAATAGGGTTTTCTAAAGCATTTTCAAAATGGCATGGAAACATAACGACTTTTCAGAGGTAGTGTTATGACTTGAAATGTCATTTATTCCTTTTGGACATCATTTTATGAAATTCATATAATGTTTTTCAAAAACCTTATATTTTAGGATGTTTATGAGGTCCCCATGTAACTACTTTTTGGAAAAGATGATTATTTTGCCTCAAACATAAACATCCAAAAATGTAACATTTCTAGCTCTGGCAAACTACATTGCAAAATGTACTATTGAGGATTCCTCATGTGCTGTTTTTGGTCCACCTTACACTATTTTTACCCAAACATTGTTTTCACAATTGAAATTGACAATTCTTCTTTAGTGAAATTCTTAAAGTTCATGGAAGTTGTTTTATTGTGTTTTCGTTCTGTGGTTGCAAACACTTAAAATTGAAGATCTTTGAAATAGTTTGTCTACATCATCTATCTATGGTTTCAGGAACTCCAACTTGAATTTTTTTGAATTTCTTTATTTGTATCATCTCTCTCTTTGGTTTCAAGTACTGAAAAATTGAAACTTTCTTAGTTTTTTGTGAGCATTCTTTCTTTGTGGTTGCAAGTACCCAAAAATCAAGAACATGAACTATTGTAGGTAAGGAACATGAGTAGGGGACGTCATAGCTTTTGATTAGAGAGCCAGGAAAGCAACTTGATTTTAATCAAACATTGAGATAAAGCATCCCTCATCTGGCAGATTCAACAATTTGAGAAAAAATTCATGTTCTAAACACATTTGAGTCACTATTGCAAGTGCTTGATCACCACTGGAAGATCATGTCATATAATGAATGTGGTCAAGAATGTGACAAAATCTGTTACCCCAGACCTTGATTGTGCAGTTTCTTAGCAATTCTTATTTATTCACTGCAGAGGGAAACCAGATGAGCAGGTTATCAGCTTTTGATCAATTGTCTTCAGTGCACAAAGAAAACCTCAACTAAACTAGTAAACCAAATTTTAGTTGATCACATATGGAGCAAATTCCAAGTGAACTCCTGTTTCTATTTGACATGTCTTGAAAAATTAAGTTTTTCAATTTTGCTGGTAGTCTCTATGTCCACAGAATCATCATTGAAGTTTGATCAACTCAAAACCGAGTGGTAGAAACTATGGTGGTTACAGATACCATGAGTGCCAAATGAATTTTAGTTTCATTGTCATCAAAACAAGAGATATACTGAACAATTGGCAATCCAAGCTCCAATACAAAATTGAATATTCTTTGACATGTTATCTTGTCTTGCTCCTTAATCACAAGTGTTCAATTTTAACAACTATGATGATGGGCTATCATGGATTGTTTTATATGATGTCCAAGACCACGAATTCTGTGTAATAAGGAGAGTTATTGTCATGCATTTGCCTTCTTCAGTGTCTGAATCCGGAGTACTAAAAGCTTCTAAATCTGTACAAAATACAGTGATAAATAGTCTTTTCTCCCATGACTGACTTGGCTTCTACTGCAATACAGTGAAGATGTGCTACAAATTATTGTCACAATGAACTAGTTGGAGGCGGTTGGCCTTGTCGTAGGTTAGTCTTTACAGTTACAAAATGGATTCACATTTTGATGTGGGATCCTCTTGGCTGGTCTTCTTTCTTCAATGGGTTAAAAAGACGGGAGTAAAGTTTTGAACCCATGAGAGATGAGACAATTCTTCTGCACAGATTCTATAGAGGGGGATGGGACAAAAGTGTAGTATTGTAATTGTGTTATGATTTTCAAACAAGCCATCTCTTGTCAATTGTTACGACTGCACAGTTAGGACAGTGCTGGTGGTCGAAGGAGTGTGGGAATGGCTGTGTTCGCCTTCATAAGTGACGATAAGCATTGAAGAATCTTCCAAGGATCGCTCCACATGCTTCCTGGCAGGGCAATTCCTCATGCTACTGCACTTGTAGTAACCCCTGCAAGGTAACAACAACACAAGGTCAAAACCCTTTTTTTCAGTTTCCATCATGATGCAACCAACAACATAAACTTATGAATTTGATAGTTGCCAAGATGCAGGGGGTGCAACACCTAGACTGGCTTCTTGAAGGTAAAAAGATGCACTCCACTTTCCAACATATCTATGAGATTGGGCAGAATTCAAAACTGCACAATAACACTTTGAAGTGTTGGTTCCCTGGAGGAAAGCCTAACCTAACATGACAAGAATTGAGTGTGGTGATAGCCTTTTGAATTACACTCACAAAGTATCATCAGCACCATAAATAGCAGTGATTGAGTGCAGCTGCCATGACACTACCCTCTGACTTCATCAGCAGCACCCAACAGTGGGTGTAGAAGATAACACATCAAATGATATGCCCACAACGTTGGGCAAACAATCGTAAAGAAAGATCTACCTATAATATCCTAAGTTTCTCTGTTGCCTTTCCAGAAGCAACAACAGCGAAGACCCTAAGTTCTAACACTATGGAGGTAGTAGGATTATGAGGAGAAGAGTCAAGCAGAAGAGCAACACAGCAAATGGAAAAAATGACTGCAAATCTTGAATGAGAAGCCTTAAATTGGTCTCAAACTGCGTCAAATAATAGTTCTATGCACTGATCGCAATATTAGTCCTAAGTTCTATGTGCAGATCATGAGATTAGTGATTTAAATGGAGTTCTATGCACAGATCATGAGATTAGTGATTTAAATGGAGTTCTATGCACAGATCATGAGATTAGTGATAAAATAAAATGCAGTTAGTAGTTCTATGCACAGATCATCATGAGATTAGTGCTAAGTCAAAATGGAATTCTTCTATGTGCAGATCATAGGACTGGGGAGAAGTTTTGTCTTCACAAGCTTCAGGCTGCAAGTAGGTGCTAACCTTGGATGTGGGGAGCCTTTGATAGGCTTCTGGCCATACTTGCGCCAGGAGTAATCATCAGGTGGGATATCTGCCAGCTTGCTGCTAATTGCTGGCACCTTGATTGTCCGCTTCAGTCTCAATTTTCTGTGCAAGAGAAAAAATAAAATACAAGGTTCAGAGCTTGTAGTGCTAGAATCAGTACAAATTTCTTTTGTCCTTGGACCTCCGATGAAGAAAGAAACTTGTTTTTTGGTTGCTCACAGCAGAAACAATTCAGACAGGAAAAAAACACAGAAAGACAGGCAGGAAGGGAAAAAAAAACACACACATGATGTGGAATGGAAGAATGTAGGTATATATTTTACCTGCGCTTGGATCGATGGCTGCGACCCACAGAGGCACAAGAAGACTTGGCTCCTCCATTGTCATCAGATGTGATTCCTGAGCTTTTCTTGTTGTTGTTGCCTGCTGCAGCATGATGATGGCCACCACCCGCTTGTGCTCGTGGTTCCAGGGCAGCTGGAGACAAGGCTGAGGAAGTCTGCTGCTGCTGCTTCTGTAGGTTGTTGTCAGTGGCACCACTCCCATCCATGCTCAAAACAGAGAAGCCGGACTTGGTGGTGGTGGAAAGAGGAGGACCTGAGCTCATGGAGTTGTCAACTTGGCTACTACGGCTTGCTTTCTCTTGCATCAAAGCGCTACGGCTACTCTCCTGCTTCTGGTGCTGCTTCCCGAAAGAAATGATTTCTGTCGGAGTTGGCAGAACCGGAACAAACCCAACAGGAGCAACGTGCTGCTGCTGCCATAGTAGCTGCTGCTGAATTTGTTGCTGCACTTGCTGTTGGACTTGCAGCTGATGTTGTCGCAGTTGAAGATGCTGCTGCTGCTGGAGCTGTTGCGCATGGTGAAGAAAAGCGGGTACAGAGCTATTGGCATGGCCGGAGCTTCCATCCGGCGATGAAACCGAGCTGGGTCGCGGGTACTGCGGAACCACTGCTGCAACGGAAGCAACAGCAGCAGCAGCAGCAGAAGAAGAAGGAGTAACAGGAGCTGCCGGCGGTTCTGGAACAAAATTCATGGTCTCCTTCTCCCTAGACTGATGATCCTTCTCCAAGTGAATCCGCTTCAACTCCTCTTCTTGCGCGAAATTCGCACTCTCGAAGAACACATACTCGTATCCTGAGATGGTCGGATTTGGTGGTGCTCTTCTAAACCTGGCGTGACCCGTGCGGCTGAGCAACGACACCACTTTCTGGAACTTGGAAACTGCAACGCCAGCCGCAGCATCGCTCTCTTCGTCCCCTAGTTGAGAGCGCTGCTGATGCGATAAGATGTGCAATAGCTTCCTGGCATTATCTATCCCTGTCCTCGCCGCTTCCTGCATCTCGTAGTCTCTATCCCTCTTCCCCAAATTGCTGTACTCCAAAACCTCCATCTCGACTTGTTTGTTGACAAAAAAGAGCACTAGATCCTCACGTCAGACTGCTCTTCTTCTTCTTCTTCTTCTTCTTCAGACTCCTCCTGTTCTTCTTCCACTAAAGGTTTGTTCCAACAGATCTACTCCGAGTTTCTTTCTCTCTGACCCAGGCCCCCCCACATCCTTTTGCAGATCCTCTCACTTCTCCGCAAGCGAAGAATTTTTTTTTTCTCCTTTCTCTTTAGTACTATTCAAGCTTCTCTCTTCCACCCATCACACAGAATCTGATCCAATAGCTCGCGGCTTCCACCAAAATAAAACCCAACAGAAAAAAAAAACTTCGATCGAATCCCTACAAATTCAATAAAACCAACAAAACCAACAAAACAATAACCGCTATAGCTAAGACAAAAATACACCCAAAAAACCAAAAAAACAAAGCAAAAAAAGACAGCCCAACACTAACTCCCGGCCCTGAAATCTACGACCCGAAGCGTCGCCATTTGGGCGGAAAAGAAGAAGGGGGGAAAAAAAAAACCCCAAGAAGAAGAAGAAGGTCTATTCTTATACCAGTTTGTTCTATTCCGACGACAGTGCTGTAGAGGTGATGATGAGAAGAAAGCGAACTAAGATTGTAGAGATGAGCCGTAGGAGTGAGCAGCCAGGAAAGAACAGGCAAAAACAAATCCACGTAAACAACAAAATCCAGAAAATTAGAAACAGGAGTACATAATTTTGTTTTCCCGGAAAAAGAAGAAGAAGAAAAGGAGGAAGAAGAAGATGAAGACGAAACAGGCATGCAAGATCAAGGAATGTAGTAGGCTAGTAGTAGTAGTAGTGAGGCGTCTGAGGAGGAAGAAGTGTGGAGAAGCGCAAGAGCCGCGCAAGAGCAGCAGCCGGAGCAAACGGAGGAGGAGGCGAAGAAAGAGGAACAAGAAGGGCAGAATTGGTGCTGTTTTGCAGGCCTGGTAGGAGTTTGACCAGCGGACAGACGGACGGACCTCCCTCGCGGTCCGCATTGTCGTCTTCTTCGTTGCTGCCAGTCAACTACGCTTTATTATTTTTTGTCAACGCTCTCGTGGATGAAAACCCCGCTCTCGTAGATGAAAAATCCCAACACTCCACATGATGCGACCAACACTCCACATAATGCCACCAACACTTCATACAGTGCTCTGGTGGATGAAAACCTCAAACCCTCCACATACCACCTGTTGAAATAATTGGATGAAAAAATGAATGCAAACTAAATGGGAAGGAAAACAAGTGAGTGAAACGAATAGTTGGGTTGGAAGGTACTAGGATACTCAATTGATGGCTGGATGGATGGATGGATGGATGGATGAACTTCAAGGTTATGATCTCCTCATATGTACTCACCCTCGGATGCGTAATAGCTACCCCCCCTGCGCCATGTTTGCCGTCGTTTTTCTTTAAAGCTCTCTTTAAAGCTCTCGTGGATGAGAAAACACTCCACCACATACCTATTGAAATAAATCGGATGAAAAAAATAATTTAGAGAATGGGACAAATGAGTGAAACCAATTGGTAGCTAGCTCCTCATCAATGGACGGCTGAATAGATGGGTATATGGATGGATGGACGAACTTAGGGTTATGCTCTTCTCATACGCACTCTCATACCCTCTCTATGCCCCATTGTTAGGCCGTTGGGCTCTCTTTACCATTGCCCTTTCAACGCTCTGGGGGATGAAAAAAAAACACTTATAAATAAATGGATAAAAAATATATATGCAAGAATAAGAAAAAGAATGAGAATAGGTAGGTACTAAATGGATGCCTGAATAAATGGGTATGTGGATGGATGGATGAACTTAGGATTACGCTCTCCCTCGGATGCCTCTTAGGTTACCGTTAAGAGCCCGCGAGCTATTTTTTACCGTTGCTTCGGTTTTATTGGGGCTACGTTGGACGGTTCAGATGCTCCCAAGACCATTGAGTAAAAGTTAAAGATTTTTTTTTTTCCCGCTGAGGTTAAAAACGTAATCTAATTGACAAATGGGCATACACAAGTGTAGTAACTCTAGAGTCTAGAAAAGTTTGGGATTTGAACTCAATTAATTATTTACCATTCACCATACTTTTGTTCATGTGTGCACCTAGGTGTAATTTTCTATTGGGCTGCCCGCCGGGGGGGGGGGGGTTGGGGGGCGTGTTTTGGGGGGCCCAAATTTTGGCTCTTTGTTGTGTATGTGCGCTTGCACATGCTGAGTTTCACAAATTTTTTTTCTTGCAAGCAGATATAATACATGTGTTTAATACCGATTGGAGAGTTGTGGAGTCGTGAAGTCCATATTGCATTTACCTTAAGGTGGTGGTTGCAACCGGCTGCCGATCTTTAGGTACGATTGATGTGTGTGTGTCTCTCTCTTGTACCACTACTACTTACTTCCATATAAGAAACGTGAACTTTGAAATGAAAAGGTAGTATCAAGTCAAGGGGGGCGGAACGAGTCGTGCTATTTTGACAAAGAACTCCATCATGGACGGTGTGCTTTTTGTTGGCCAAATGTTTGAGCGGGACCAATGATGGAAAAAGCACAAGGAGGAAAAAGGGTGAGAAACAATTTATTCTCCCTTGACTCCGTGATTGAAAGGTGTTAAACGACTTTTTAAAAAAAATAAAAAAAATAAATGATCATTACAAACTTCATTTTGACATTGTTTTTTTGCCATCCAAAAGAATGAACCTTTTTAAAACTCTAAAATCATTAGTCCAAAAAGGAAAAAAAAAACAAAATTTGATAGTTTGATAATTGAAAATTATGATATTCGCACTGGGGGGTGGAGTCATAATGAGCCCGAATGAACAAAATTTTGGGCATCATCTTTTGACCCACTCCAAGTTTCAAATCAAATTGTATTTGATTAAAATGATTTCACTCACTCAACTTTTGAGTTCTTTTAATTTGGAAAATGTGGCTTATTGGGGCACCTTCCTCTAATACGAACACTATTCTTATTTCTAATTATTGAAAAAACTCACTAATATGCAATTGACACCCACAAGCCACAATGTCATTAGTTTAAAAAAAAATCATTACAAAAGAGAAAAAGACATCTAAACCATTGATCACAAAGAGAGGGAACTATGAGGGAGAGTGATGGCAAACCTTAGTAGAGTTAAGTAACGGAACACAAATTAGAATTGCAACAAAGGCCACCCACATGACATGTTGACGTAGTAGTAGTTGTTGTTGAAAGGCAACCCTAACAACCCCATCTCCACCATAGTTTAACAACGATTAACAACAACATTAAAAAGCTTCATAAATTTGCTTATCATTTTAAGTAAGTTAAGAACATTATAGGCTAGACCCCATGTTTAGTTACCTTTGTGAGTAATGGCAAAGTGTTGAAATTGTGCATTTTGAGTCAAGGAAAACACTTGTTGATGTCATCACCATTTACTTTGGTGGCACTAACATTAAAGATATTATTACCTTGAGAGGAGGATCTTGAAATATGTTATTTGACCTCATTGTTCAAAATTAGGCCCAACCTAATTGACTAGCTATGTGTATGCTTGAAAGTGTGCAATGTTGAAAGGTTGGTTTGAAAATCCACAAGTGTTGATTTTGCTTTCCGTTAAGCATATAGTTCTTGAGACAAACATTATTTTTGCATTGAAAGAACAGTGGTATCCTTTTAAATATTGAGATCTTTTGTTTGAATGAAGCAACCTTTTAAGATCATTGCAATTAACACCTCTCAAATGCTTGGGTACTCTATAAATTACTTAGTACAATTGGAAGCACCTGGCTAGGGGTTTCATTGGAGTGACTCAACCTAGGATTACCCCATGGTTCAGGCAGGTTTGGGTATTCTAGGGCTTAAATTTTTTTGGACACCTCCCATAGCTTTTTCCTTCTAAATTTTTTCTTCTAGAGCTTGCGAACAAAGTTTCCTTCCTCCTCTTCCTTCCTGGCCTTGCTCTTCATTTCATTGTTTTTTGGTCACTATGCACATAGGCCAGCATCGCCTTCCTCATGTCTTTGATATTACAACAAAATGTGACAAAAACAAGTGTCATTTGTTTCAAAACATGTAATTCAAATTGTTGACATGCTATAAATTTTGGATCAGTTTGTGCTACGATGAATAGGAAAACTATTTCAAACACTCACTCAATTTGATTAAAAATCAAACACTTTCTAACATTATGACCTTAAACCCAAACCACACCTCGAACCAAATGATACCTTTGCCCAGGGATACCCAATACCAACCACATTTGACGAAAGTTAAAGGGAACCATATCCTAAGGTTCTAGCAATTTTAATTTAAAAAATTCAGAACCTTACCTTGGTTATCAAAATTTTATAACATATAAGATTGAGGATCACATGTTATCCTAAAAACAGATACCCACACAACACGGGCTTTTTACCTATCAAGTGTGACAATAGCCATAGCTAGTTTTGAACAAGAGCCTCTTTGTAACCATCTTGAATGCTGCTCTTGTTGCGCAACAAAGACTCATCATGGCTACTACCATTGTGCCTGAGAGATATTGAGGAAACCAAGTGAAGGAATTTGTGCAAGTAAACTCATAGTTGTTTCAGAACATGAGTGAAGAAGACTAATTTGCTTGAAGATGGAAGTGTTTAGTTTTTGCATTTGTTGGTTTGGAAGAACAAAAGAAGCATGGGATTCCAGTTATCCAAGATATCGAACCTTAAAATCAACTCACCCAATTCCAATGCCCCCTTACTCCTGCCTTTTCCCTACCATTATCTGAGAGGGTCAAATAGGTCGTACCAAAAAGACTTGAAGATTTGTCATGGAAATTTGGAAAAAGTTTTGTTCAGTTCTGATCATTCAGAAGTCCCACTTTGGACAAGGGGATGAGCTAAGATTGACATCACACTTCTCCTTGGTAGTAGATGCCTTTATTAACAACACAGTTCCAATTTCTCTCACATCTTCTTCCTTTTGACCCATTCCTTTCAAGTGCTTGTAAGGTGTAATAAGTTGTTGTAACCTGCAATGTCTGAATTTGAGTCAGATTTGGGTTTTTTTTTTCAATAGTTGCAACTCAGACTTTTCTTTCTCACCTTCTTTTTCAAGAATCAAATTAGTAGTGCAGGTGACATGCTTTTGCGGTGTACATATGACATTCCTAAAGAGAATCCCTCTTTTCTTTATTTTATTTTATTTTATTTTATTTTACTTTTCTTTCTTGGGGTGTTAAATCTGAGTCCTTACTTCACAGGGTTAAAATTTAGGGTTTAGGCTGGCTGGGTTGAGTTGTTGACCCAGTGCTGGTGTTGCTCAGCTTATGTGTTCCTCTTCCTTTCTGCAATGGAATTTTCTTTCCATTTATGACCCAAAAAATAAATTAAAAAAAAAAAAAGGGTTTAGGGACACCCATCACTCCACCCCTTGGTTGCATGTAGTTTTTACTTTTTCTGCAGTTTAACATGTTTTGGGTGTTTGTTTTTTTGGGGAGGAGGAGGAAAACAAATGGAAAACAATCCATTGCAAAAAGCTCAAGAACAACAAACAAAGTACAGGGAAGGCACCACCCTACAACAGATGTTTTGGGTGTTTTTGCAGCCTTTTAAGTAAACAATGTATCCAGCCATTGTAGAGATATAAATGAAGTCAAAATAGCTTTTTAAAAAAAATTAGAATGTCAGTTCAGTAGAAACAAGTCAGAATATCAGTGCAGGAAAAAAAAGTAAAAAGTTAGAATGTCAGTTCAGGAAAAAAAAAAGACACAAAAAAGAAACAAGCAGCTCATCCCATAAAGTCTCTGCACTTTTAATGGCAATTTTCAAACTAAAAACCTTCCTGTACTTGGATCTTGAACTTCTCATCTAGAGAAGCAAGCATTTCTCTATGAAACATGTCCATCCATCATAGGTACACACACATAGTACTCCACATTTCACTCACACATAGAAGGTCAAGTTCAAGCCTAAATTTTGTGCCCAAATCCCACACCAATGCATAGTCTCTTGAGTCTTTTCTCTCTCTTCCCTATGGAGCATTGGGCAAAGCCAGAAAACAAAGTGGTCAATTGCTCTGGAGACACACACACACACACACAATTAAAGAGTCAAAACATGATGTCCAATTTTCAATGAACCTTTGAGAGTGAAAGTCAAGCTCCTTACACTGACTGACACACATGGTCCTTTTCTAAACTGAACTTTTGAGTGGTAGGCAATGCTGGCATGCTTTCAAGGACTTTGGCAATAACTTGCTATCATTGATTCCTTGGTGAGGTTGGTCAGGCATAATTTACTAATATTCTTTAGTTTAGAGAAAATTGCTGAGTGAGAGAGACTAGGAAGCTGGAGCTGCCCCCTTGGGGCAATGCCGTATTCATAATTTAGCTTAAGATTCCTAAGCCAGTTTCTCATCTTGTAACTACTAATTAAGACATGCACTCATTGAAAACCAAACACTTTCAAGAAGGAAAGAACTAATGTAGAAAAAGAATAGATGCAAAGATGATGATGGTACCCAGAATTTTCTTTTTGAATTTAGTGAGGTCAAAAAATTGATGAATCCCCCCCCCCCCCCCCAAACGACAAAACCACTTTAAAAAAACCCCCAAAAAAACAAAAAAGCCCCCCCACATTTTTCATTTAACATTAAAAAAAAAAAAAACCCCCCCCCTCAACCCAAAATTTTTTTTTTTTAAATAAAAA
>Ga0116231_10001549_pt1 | contig 47146 bp, 29 predicted proteins | sample S1TSphgellanicum_2_FD_89695 | JGI IMG/M metagenome (GOLD analysis project Ga0116231, IMG submission 89695) | Host-associated microbial communities from peat moss isolated from Minnesota, USA - S1T2_Fd - Sphagnum magellanicum MG | ecosystem: Host-associated > Plants > Peat moss > Unclassified...
AAGCTCTCTGGAGGCCCAGTTGATGCAGGAATTTCTGAGCTCCTCATTGAGGTCTCATAAAGTTCCTCATAGAGTGGAGTCTGGAGCCTTTTGAGCTCCAAAGCCTTCTCATCCAAGAAGGCATGAATCTTGGATTCTGTCACTTCATCTTCCTCCTGCTGCTGCAAAGACCATCCCCTCTCCCCGAGACTATGCTCACATTCTGGGGTCCCCATGCTTGCGAGATCTCCATTAGCAACAGGTCGTCCTACGGAGAACCCTCCATTCGCTGTCAGATGAAGGCTCCAGTCGTTGCCATCCACAAATGAGGGCTCTGACACCAAGTTATAGCTTTCATTCCACGTATCATGTTGGATAGAATCAAACCTTACAGAGTCCAACCTCACAGAAGAATTAAGGTCGTCCATGTCTGAATTCCCAACCCTTCTGGAAGCCCAGTTGATGTTATCAGAATTCTTCACCGAGTATGGGGAGCCTCTGAAAGAAAAGGATGAACCCTTCTCAAGCACCCCAGTTGGGCTTCCAGCTGTCCTGGCCAATCTGTCATGTACCTTCACAGATCGCAATTCTGTGTTTCCCCTATTTGCCTGCTGCTGCTGGAAATGACCATCAGCTGCGGCTTGTTGTTGTATGTCCTCAGAATCATCTAATCCGCCTTTGTTCTCACCTGTGAGAACAAAGGGATGCTTCAGAAGCTCAGTTGCACTAGGCCTCAGTGTGGGCTCCCTCTGGAGACACTTGAGAAGAAAATCCTTGCCTTGATGAGAAAGATGCTCAGGGATGGGAGGGTGTGACTTTGTAGTTCCAATGTGGAACAATGCAGCTAGCTCTTGGAACTGCTGGCTCCAGGGAGGTTTGCCGGTCACCATTTCAATCACAGTGCAGGCAACACTGTCAACTTGCCAGTTATGACCGTCTGACGAAGGACCTCAGGAGCCATCCAGTAAGGGGTGCCTTGCATGGACTTGGCTTCAGAAATGGTTGCAAGTTGAACCACCTTTTTGGATACACCAAAGTCTGCAAGCTTGATACACCCTTGTTATCAACCAGGATGTTTGCCCGTTTGATTGATGTCATGATGCCAATTTGCAACCCTTGTGGCCAATGTTGTAGCATTTATTAGTAACTTTAGGCCAGACAAAAAGCCAAAAATGCTCAAAGTTGGCCCCAAGTTTTTTCAGCGCTGACTCCTGTTGTAATGCGAGCCTTAGACTAAATCAGGGTGTGTGAGTTCAAATTTAACATTTCACATTTCTTTGATGCGTCTTGGAGTTATTATTGGGGAAAGGAAGGGCTCATTGAAGAAGGTGACTGTATCGATGTAGGTGCAGGTTCAGCCTGGCCATTACTTACAGGTTTCCCCAATTCCTTCGCAAACAACAGACTTGGTTGCGGGCACCATAACGCAAAGCAAGTCAGAAAACCAAAAACGAGCAGAAAGTTACTGGCTTTCACTAGGCGAAGGTCTCAGATCTCGGATCCAACATGTTTGCACTTTGCACCAGATGTCAATCGTGCTGACTGTGGTTCTCCACACAAGGAGTCAAAAGGGTCTTGCAGTAAAACACTATTCGGCCCACTTTAGACGAGGGTCCTGGGGTCCAATTTCCTAGGAACCAATTTGGATCATGTGAAGCAAATTGAATCCTTGAGTTGGAGTGTACTTGGGTCCCTAGCCTGATTCTTGGTTCTCCAAATCAGGAGCTCTCCTTTTAACACTGTCTTTTGGCCCCAACCAATTGATTTTCCCTCCAAAACAGGTGCTATATTAGCCTCAATTTGCCACTTTTTGGTTTTGGACCCTCGTCTAAAGGCCTTGCGACCAATTTAAAGCTTTCGACCAATAAGATTGCTTGAATTCATTGGGACCCTGGACCCTCGTCTAAAGTCAACCTTAATTTGACAACATGTTTTTCTCTAATTTAATTAGAGTGCACACATATATACCTCTGTACCAGTGTTTTTTTTCCTATTTTGTGATTTGTAAACTTTGTCGATTTTTTCATATTTTGAGCATTTTTTTTTCGAATTCACACTATTAAACGAATTTTCCCAATTTCTTCAAAAAAATTGTAGTCACAGTGCGAAAATTCACCAAGAAAAATCACTCCTCTGTAAAAAAAATTCTTTTGTTTTTCCACTCCAGATTTATTTGCTCTGACCATCCATGTAATTTTTCCTTCTCCCCCCAGGCTCCTCTAATAGGAGCCATTGGCCATGGTGAACCAGCACCTACACTGGTACACTCACCTTCTTCATCAAGGCCTCTTGTCTTTGTCGATTTAGAGACCATGATTTTATCTAAGATCATCTCCACCCCAAAAACTGCGAACAACTCCTTTATGTGAAAATACTGTAGTGTTTAATGATCATTGTCCCCACCCGCAACCGGCATAAAAATCCCTTTAACCGCATAAAAGACCATTTATGTCTCTACATCTGGACCAGTATTAGTCACCATCCAAATCCATAGTAGAAAAAAGCTTTTAAAGGGGTTAAAATGACCACTGCAAAATCGACATAAATACAGGAGCGGAGCATGAGTATGCTGTCATGCTGCAAGATTTAATGAAAATCGGTGTTTGCAGGTGGGGGGTGGAGATGCTCTAAGGACGCTACATGTATCTATAATGTTTTGAAGCTGCCCCCCAAAACTTTGGGATTGACACGGTGGTTCTAGTGTAGGCCAGGTTCACCCGCCCAAAGCAAATCGACCCCCAGATTGGGATCATGGTAAAAACCACAAAGCTCATTTAAATTGCCAATAAATATTCTAAATATTTGTAAATATCAATTCCCTACACTAAATCAGGGTCTCAAAGTCCAAATATATACATTTTGGGGCCTAAAATGGCCATTTAATTGGGTTTCCAGGGTTTTTACAGTGATCCCAATGTGGGAGTCAATTCACCCTGGCCGTTTCGCCCAAGGCCCAATTAATCGTGCATTGCCTGCAGCATGAGCTCTGCCAGAGCGCCTCAATAATGCACTGGGTGAAATCAGCCAACAGCAGGAAACGTGTGGATGAATAATTTTTTGGGTGAGTTTTGAGATATAGGCCAAGTGGCTATCCTGGGTAGGAAGATTTAGTCAGATTTGGCTATGAGCTAAATATGGCATTTTTAAAAATATTTCTCTTATTTTGGCTACCTACTCAAAACCATGTAAATAAATTTGACGATTTTTCTTTGAATTTGGTTGAATTTCGGCTATTGTGAATCACAAAAAGAATTTATATTTCGCACTTTTTAAATTTACGACATAGTTTTTTGGTAAAAGAGAGGTCGATGTGTGGGTGTGAACAAAAGTCAAGATGATAATAATGGAGGAGGCCAGAGTGAAAAGGTAAAGCGTGTTTGACAAGTCTCAAGCTGACGTTGCGTACTCCATCCTCAATTATGAGTAGAAAATAGAGACGTGTTCCACAAAAGAAAGTAATGAATCTTTCAGTAGCGAAGAAGTCGGTAACGCGCCTATGCGACAGGCTGAAGAGTCGCAGGAAAACCCTTCCAGAAGTTTGTGGGCGAGCAGAAAATGAAGAAGAAGAAACATCTGCAACAAAAGTCGAAAAGGAGTGAGAGAAGAGTGTGAGAATTCTAGGGAGATCTTGAAGAGGAAACGGGTTGATATTTCCTGGAGAGATCTAGTGGAAAGATCAGCTTAGCTTGCGGGAATCTGTGATGTGAGGGACACCCATCATACCCTGTGTATGCTATTGGGATGGCAAAGGATTTGTAGCAGGTTATATGAGAGCAAAAGGTTAAGAGAAAACTATTTTTGAGAGCAGCAAGCAAAAGGAATCTCAATAGTGCGAAATATGGGAAATTCATATGGCCTCAAGGGAAAAGGAATTGATCTGTCAGAAGGGCCACCAAAAAGAAAAAGAGATGTTGTGCTGACCCCTGCTGCGATTGAGACACCTTTGGTCCCCGCTGAAAATGCTCCTTCAAGCTCTGGATGGCACAGCAATGTGGCGCTTCTTCTTAATTTTATGATTAGCTTTCTTTGCACAGTTTTTTCTTGGGCTTTCCCATGTAAAGATGTTGTGCAGATACCTGCTGCGATTGAGACACCTTTGGTGCCCGATGAAAATGCTCCTTCAAGCTCTGGGTGGCACAGCAATGTGGTGCTTCTTCTTGACCTTATGATGAGCTTTCTTTGCACAGTTTTTTCTTGGGCTTTCCCTAGTTACATGTTGAAGTTTGATTTTTCTTTTCTTTTTTAAAATTTTGTTTGGGTGTTGACAGTTTTCCTTGACCCTTACAACCATGATAGCTTATTGTCCTCACAAAACATCAGAAGAAGGAGGTCTAGTTCAGATTTGAACTTCTAACCAATAGCCTCACAACCATACCCTTTAACCACTAGGGTACCTGAATGTCCTAAATCATTTACAAGCTTTCCTTGTTGTACATTTTTACTTTGCTTACTTTCCGGTCCGGTTGTTTAGATAAAAACAATATGAAATGGAGTCATCATTATAACCTCTTACATTAGATTGGCGACTCATTTGTTATAACAAATAGAATTGGTGAAAGGGAAATTTGTCAAAATTTGGCATTGATTAAGAATATATTGAACTTGTAAGGATTGGAACTTTCATTATAGATTATCAGTTAAGTTCAATGTGTACTCTTAATCCAACAACCTAAAGCAAATTATTAAAATGCTCTTAGACATTCTTATTGGGTTTGTGTCCTCATTCCTTAGCCATCAGAGATTGTAGAGGCCCAATTGTTGCGGGAACATGTCATGAAATACAAGTGAACCAAACTAGATGGCTCAATTAATCAACCCAAACTTGAAAGAATCCAATCCTCAGCATTAACCTTCATTGTTTGGCATGCGTTCCACCTATTATGTAACAACATTTACTTATTAAATTATGTTTTCAAACTTTGAGGTCTATGACAAGTGAATGATCTTCATTTGTTAATCATACAAGATAGATTTGGTATTTTCAGATTCATTTATTATTGTCATCTTGTTAAACTTAATATTTTCAACTAATTATTGCATTTATCTAACTACTATAATTTGTATATTGCATTTTTCTTATTTCATGTATAGTCAAATAATTTCCAAGAAACGTATGAAGAATTGTGTTGACTCGTTTTCATTTTCTTTGCAGAAATATCTAGTGCATGATTTAAATCCCACTTGCAATTCCAATAATCCAAACTTGACCATCGTTTTTTTTCATGGGATTGTTTTTGGCACGAATGATGCATGGAAAGAAACATGGACAACACGTCCCACCAACGATAGAGAAGAGTGCATATGTTGGCCAGAAAAGTGGCTACCCAAAGATTTAAACAACAATGTTCGAATTTTATCATTATCCTATGATTCTAACATTGTGGGAAGTGTTCACAATGATGTGACTGAAATTGGTAAAAACCTCATTCAAAGTTTGATTACAAATTCAAGGTGTGAAAATCTCCTCTATTTATGGACACTTTAATTACTATTCCTTGTGTACATGAAAGCTAATTTTTTACATCTTTAGAATTTCTTACATGTTTTGCACGAGTTAATTGTTCATGTGTACTAATACTATGATACACCCCAACAAGCTTCAATGTACTTGAATTGTTAGATTCACATAGGAGAGCATAAAATGGGGCCTTAATGCAAATGTTCTTGTTTGAAGAGAATAGCAAAGTCTATGTTCATATTATAAATTCATGGTACAACTAATTTGGTTTTTATGGCAATTTTTAGCTCCTTTTTTTTAAGCTTTATCTTTACTAATGCAATTGAATTAAATTAAACTAATACATGTGTAGATAATTTTCATCCATTTCATTGCAAAAAAACTTATTTAAAAACATAGGATATATATATATATATATTCAACTATATTTCCAACGTAACACATGAGTTGTACATTAACAAAAGAATGTACACACCTACATACTTGTGCATAATAATTATTTTACCAAAACATGGTTGTCACATTGTCTAAGTATATTAATGGAATCAATAAATGAAAAATGACATAGGACAAGCAAATCAATTATGAACTTATGGTTTAGGTCATGTGTGAATTGGAAAATTGCCCCAAGTATAATAGGATGAATTTGTACATGCTAATACAATGTTGATAATGGATTTTTGGTGCATTATGGAATATTGTGTAGTTATCAATCCCTTTGGGATGGACCGGTGGCATTAGTTGCTTATAGTTTTGGAGGTCTTGTATTCAAAAGCTTGGTGGTTGAAGCTCGCAAACATGTAAATCAAAGGCCAAAAAATGGTTTTGATGATGAAAAACAAAAATGTTGTAAAACATTTTTGAACAATGTCAAAGGTGTAGTATTTTATGGTGTACCACATTCTGGTGCTACCAAAAATTTATCAAAATATTTCAATTGGCAACGTCAACAAATCAACACGTTCAACAAATATTTTGCTCAACTTGGTTTTTCAAAAAATTTAGAACCTTTCAACCAAAAGATGGAGTCCCTTTCAAAGGAGTTTAAAGATGCCGTTCATGAAGACCTCAACATTTATGAATTTGGCGAAGGATTACCAATCGACAAGAATTGGGTAAGATTTTCATTATATCACATTGAAAGTTATCCAACTTGGTTCATTAGTTGAACATTTTTTGTATTGTCAAAACTTGTGTGGGATCATGCACTTAACACTTCTAAATACATTAATGTGGTGAATGGGTCATGTGTTTTATGAACTTTGTTTCATGAATTACTATTGATGGAAATGAAATGTGACTGATTTTAAACATTAGGAAATAGGTTAAAAATTTCCCTTCACCAAATCAATTCCACATAAATATTTTTAAGGAAAATCATAACATCGCTTAAACATGTTAGATTCCTAAGATTAAAAACCAATATTTTTGTGATGTATTTATATAAGTTACTTGCCAAAGGGTTGAAGGAAATTACTTGTACACATTATTTCATTATTATTCAAACATCAATAGTTTTTAAGTTATAGTTTCCACCACCATTTGGTTTATAAATCAAAGGATAAGTGAACAAACAAATCAATGAGTTCCATTAACTTAATCTTTTGCACATGTAAGGAATTTTAGTGCCATATGTCTCAGCTACTCAGTTGTCAAACAACAACCATTACAAAATTGAGGATGTTAATCATTTGACAATTTGCAAGCCACCAAACAAGGATCATCTAAGCTATTCTTTATTGTTACAATGTTTAAGAATATTTATGCAGGTAAAAACATCAAATCTTTTTTATTTTATTTTATTTCATATATGTTCATGTAATTTGAAACATGTGTCAAAAAGAAGAAATCTAAATTATTCCATAAAACGTAGAGCAAAAATAAATAAATATATATATATATATATATAACTCCTTCCACCTTGTAAGCCTTACAAGCCTCTTATCTATTCTTGTATTAAGTCATAGCACATTTGATTTGTATCACATATGCAATATCATATATATTGGTTATCAAATAGGAAGATCGCATATAAATGACCTATATTTTGTGAATTTTAACAGAAAAATATAGAGCTTCCGCCTTTGCCATGTCATGAGGTGGCGTTGATTGACAAAGCAAAAGACATAAACAATTTGTTACAAAAGGAATCTATTGTTGGTTTGGTTGGAATGGGTGGGATTGGGAAGACCATTTTGTGCAAAAAATTCTATCATTTGTTCCACAACGAATATGACAAATCTAGTTTTTTAAAGGATGTGAATTCAAAGGGCAATATCAATGATGCCATAAAACAACTCCTACATGATTTGTGTCACAAAAGGTTATGCAAAGATGAAAACGTGAATAAAGAAGACCTCGACAAAATTAAGCAATGTATGATATTAGAGAAAGTGTTAGTGGTGGTGGATAATGTTGATAAGGCAGAATCCCTTACATCTTTGCCAATTCTCATTGACAAGGCTGCGAAGAATCCAACTTTTAAAAGTAAAATACTTGTGAATTGTCGAAATTGGCAAACTCTGAAATCTCATGTAAATGAGGATGGAAAAGTGGTGATGAAACCTTTGGAGGAAGAGCTAGCAAAGGAACTTTTTATGTTCCATGCATTCCATAATGCAAATCATGTTCCAACAAAAGATTTCAACGATACATGTATGAAGATTATAAAAGCTTGTGGGGGGCTCCCTTTAAGTCTTAAAGTATTGGGTTCTTTTTTATGCAATAATAAAGAATTGGAAATTTGGGAAGGTGCATTGAGCACATTGAAAAGTGGGCAAAGTTTGACGGGGGGCAATGATAATGAAGAGCTTTGGAGTGTATTGAAGATTTCTTATGACCATTTGGATGAACAACATAAAAACATGTTTTTGGATATTGCTTGTTTTTTTGGTGGTTTGAAAATAAGTACAATTTTTCGAGCGTGGAGTGGAAGTTATCCACACCCAAAATTTGGATTACAAAATTTACAAGATAGATCTTTAATCGAATGGACAGAAGGTGGAATCTTGTACATACATGACCAATTAAGAGACATGGGTCAAAAAATTGCAATGGAATCATCAATTATGAATCGATTTGTATGGAAATCAAATGATTTTTTGCAAACGGATAAGGTTGTCATTCTACTATTTCAATCCTATAATTTTATTTCAATTTCTTATGATTTTTTTAATGTCCAAAACCAAATGTTTTAGCTTTAAATTTTGATTTTATAAATATATGTTTTTCTAATAAATTTTGGCATTAAGATGAAATGTTATTTTGTATTGATAATCTTTTTGTTTTCATTTCATGTGATAGGTGGTGGAACATTTAGAGGGCATTTCATTGAAAAAATGTGTCAATTTGCCTTTGTTGTTCCAAATCGACTCAAAGGGATTTCGCAAGCTTAGGTTGATTGACCTAACAGAAGCTTCACAACCTATTGTGGAAAATTTTATCCAACAACGAAATTTGAATAATGTTAAATGGTTGTGCCTCAAAAAATGCATGATGGAAAAATTGTTAAGTAATTTGTTTTCTTGTTCACAATTACGAATGCTTGATTTGGCACAATGCCAAAATTTGGAAGAACTACCTTCATCTATTGGCCAATTGAATGCACTCCAAGAACTTGATTTGTCAGGGTGTTCCAACTTGAAAAAACTACCTTCCTCTATTGGCCAATTAAATGCACTCCAAGAGCTTGATTTGTCAGGGTGTTCCAATTTGAAAAAACTACCTTCCTCTATTGGCCAATTAAATGCACTCCAAGGGCTTGATTTGTCAGGGTGTTCCAACTTGGAAGAACTACCTTCATCTATTGACCAATTGAATGCACTACAAGAGCTAATTTTGTGCGAGTGTTCCAACTTGAAAGTATTACCTTCCTCTATTGGCCAATTGAAAAAACTCAAAAAATTTGGTTTGGAAGGGTGTTCCAACTTCAAAGAATTACCTTCATCTATTGTCCAATTGAATGCACTCCAAAAGCTTAATTTATCAAGGTGTTTCGACTTGAAAGAACTACCTTCATTTATTGGCCAATTGAATGCACTTCAAAAACTTGATTTGTCAGGGTGTTCCAAGTTGGAAGAATTACCTTCATCTATTGGCCAATTGCATGCACTCCAAAAGCTTAATTTGTCAGGGTGTTCCAAGTTGGAAGAATTACCTTCATCTATTGGCCAATTGAATGCACTCAAAAAGTTTGATTTGTCATGGTGTTCCAATTTGAAAGAATTACCTTCATCTTTTGGCCAATTGAATGCACTCCAAAAGCTTGATTTGTCAAGGTGTTCCAAGTTGAAAAAATTACCTTCATCTATTGATCAATTGAATGCACTCCAAAAACTTGATTTGAAAGGGTGTTCTGAGTTGACAGAATTACCTGCATCTATTGACCAATTAAATGCACTTCAAAAGCTTTATTTGACATGTTGTTCCAACTTGAATGAATTACCTCCATCTATTAGCCAATTGAATGCACTCCAAGAACTTCATTTGAATGGGTGTTCCGAGTTGAAAAAATTACCTTCATCTATTGGCCAATTGAATGCACTCCAAGAGTTTTATTTGACATGGTGTTCCAACTTGAAAGAATTACCTTCATCTATTGGCCAATTGAATGCACTCCAAAAGTTTGATTTGAAAGGGTGTTTCGAGTTGAAAAAATTGCCTTCATCTATTGGCCAATTGAATGCACTCCAAGAGTTTGATTTGTCAGGATGTTCCAACTTGAAAGAATTACCTTCATCTATTGGCCAATTAAATGCACTCCAAAAGCTTGAATTGAATGGGTGTTCCGAGTTGAAAGAATTATTTTCATCTATTGGGCAATTGAATGCACTCCAAACTCTTGATTTGAATGGGTGTTCTGAGTTGAAAGAATTACCTTCATCTATTGGCCAATTGAATGCACTCCAAGAGCTTGATTTGTTAGGGTGTGCCAATTTGAAAGAATTACCTTCATCTATTGATCAATTGAATGCACTCCAAAAGCTTAATTTGTCAGGGTGTTCCAAGTTGGAAAAATTACCTTTATATATTGGCCAATTGAATGCACTTCAAAAGTTTGATTTGAAGGGGTGTTCCAAGTTGAAAGAATTACCTTCATCTATTGGCCAATTGAATGCACTCCAAGAGTTTGATTTGTCAGGGTGTTCCAACTTGAAAAAATTACCTTCATCTATTGGCCAATTGAATGCACTTCAAAAGTTTGATTTGAAAGGGTGTTTTGAGTTGAAAGAATTACCTTCATCTATTGGCCAATTGAATGCACTCCAAAAGCTTGATTTGTCAAGGTGTTTTAACTTGATAAAACTACCTTCATCTATTGGCCAATTAAATGCACTTCAAAAGCTTGATTTGTCAAGGTGTTTCAACTTGAAAGAATTACCTTCATCTGTTGGCCAATTGAATGCACTCCAAGAACTTCATTTGAATGGGTGTTCTGAGTTGAAAGAATTACCTTCATCTATTGGCCAATTGAATGCACTCCAAAAATTTGATTTGAAAGGGTGTTCCGAGTTGAAAGAACTACCTTCATCTATTGGCCAATTGAATGCATTCCAAATGTTGATTTGAAAGGGTCCTCTAAATTGAAAGAACTACCTTCATCTATTGGCCAATTGAATGCACTCCAAAAGCTTTATTTGACATGGTGTTCCAACTTGAAAAAATTACTTTCATTTATTGGTTAATTGAATGCACTCCAAAGGTTTTATTTGTCAGGGTGTTTCAATTTCAAAAGATTATCTTCATCTATTGGCCAATTGAATGCACTCCAAAAGCCTTATTGTTAGGGTGTTTTGAGTTGAAAGAATTACCTTCATTTATTGGCCAGTTGAATGCACTCCAAAAGCCTTATTGTTAGGGTGTTTCAATTTGAAAGAATTACCTTCATCTATTGGCTAATTGAATGCACTCCAAAAGTTTAATTTGAAAAGGTGTTCCGAGTTGAAATAATTACCTTCATCTATTGGCCAATTGAATGCACTCCAAGAGCTTGATTTGAAAGGTTGGTCAAAGTTGAAAGAACTACTTTCGTCCATTGGGCAATTGAATGCATTCCAAAAGCTTGATTTGAATGGGTGTTCCGAGTTGAAATAATTACCTTCATCTATTGGCCAATTGAATGCACTCCAAAAGCTTTATTTGTTAGGGTGTTCTAACTTGAAAGAACTATATTCATGTATTGGCTAATTGAATGCACTCCAAAAGTTTTATTTGTCAAAGCGCTGCAATTTGAAAGAACTACCTTCATCTATTGGCCAATTGAATGCACTCCAAATTTTTATTTATAAGATTTTTTCAACTTGAAAGCATTGTGAAAAAAATACATTCATCTATGGGCGAATTGAATGCATTCAAAGCGTTTCATTTGTCAAGGTGTTCCAATTTGAAATAACTAATTTCATCTATTGGTCATTGAATGCACTTAAAAATCTTGATTTGTGTGAATGCTTCAACTTGCAAGAATTACTTACATGTACATTGGCCAATTAAATGCACTCCAAAATTATAGTTGTGGGAGCTTAATTTGTATGACTTACAGGAATTACTAACATTTATTGGTCAATTTAATGCATCCAAGGAATTTAATTGGTTAAGGTGTTTCGATTTGAAATAATTACTTCCATCCATTGCCAATTGTATCATTAATAGAAAACCTTTTTTTCTCAACCAACCTCTTCGACTACGTTTTAATTGTAATTTTTTGAATATTTAAAAAAATTATTCATAATTTCCTAGTAAATTGAGCCGCCTACTCTTTTGTTGAACAAATGAAGGCGAATCCCAAATATTTTTGAGCTCATGGAATACTCTTAGCACCCCAATGGTCTATAATTGAATTCTAGCTAAAATGTTGATTTGGAAATTTACATAGTCTATAGTCAAGCCTTTTGGGGTAATGTGTCCCATGTTGAACTACTTTGGTCAATTATAAAACATAGTGAGGGATGATAGATCACACATGGATGGATGACATTGAGATTAGGACTAATGTCTTCGTTGCAAGTGTGCGGCAAGACTATCTTTCGACTATGACTACAAGTTGAAAGGCAAAAAATGAATGTTGAATAGTCTTACATATTATGTCAACACCTCAATTACAAATGTTACTTAGTAAACATGACAACAACCACTGTGCCATGCTCCCCCAACATTGGTATATATGCTTGGTTCTGGTTTTAAGAAAGAAATATTTATTGAAGTTGTCAAAGCCAACAAAATCATAATGATGAAAATATGTTCTTTCTCTTTGAAAGACCCCAATAACTAGATTTTGAAAACTATCAAGTTATTTGATGATTTGTCAAAAAATTCAAATCCTAGGTTTTGTGATAGATGGTGGGCAAAAATGATTCAACTTCCAAGAAAACATTATTCACATTAGGATGTGACCTTTCACCTAGCTCCCTATTAAAACACATTTGGCATTGAGAAAAATTTAACATAATAAAACTAGTTTTTTCTATACTTCAATGGATGTGAAAATATATATGGACAAGGATAGCTTGATGCCCAAGAAAAAAAAGATCTTTTCATCAATAGAAGCATTGTCACTAGTAAAAAAAGGTTAAATGTAACCAAATGATTTGTGACTACATGTGATTAATTGTCATTTACAACTAACATTGGTTACATTTGTGACTGAAAATCACATCACACATTTTTTGCTCACATTTATGACTATGTTACAACTATTTATAGGTTTTTCATTCTTTCAATGATATGATTTTTCATGTTGTTTTCCTCTTAAAAGGCCTTCATATGGCCCATTAGTTGCAAAAACAACCAAAAAATGATAACTAATACTTATTTATACATTAAGTTATGTATGTCACTAATTTTGTACAGGGTAAATCATGTGTTTTATGTCATGGTAACTAACAATTATGTATAGTAAACCTTATGTATACATTATGTACTCCCCATTCATAATGGTATAAATATGTATTATTTTCATGGATGAGTTAGGCATGGTTTGAAAAAACTATTATTTTATATTAACCTCATATTAGGGTATATGTAAAGATGACAATACATCAATCATCCATAGGTGTATAAAAAACAATACAATAATTATTGTAAAATTATTGTAATTAAATTCATTACCAAAAATATATATATAATTATAAATAATAAAAAAGTAAATTAATTATCATAGAATTATTATGATTAAATTAATTCCCAAAAATGTATATAAATAATCAAATTATTTAGAACTCAAAACCTAAAATTAAAATTCATATTTAATCTTTTTACACTAATCATAATGTAATTCGACTAATTAATGTAATTATCATCATTATTGTCAAGTAATATATCTATTATTTATAATTACTTGTTACATTAAATAATTATTCTTCCAACACAAAAATTTGCCCTAATTATAAATTTTTTTACAATGCTAAAAATTAACTAAAAATAATATAATATGTAATTGCACTTAGTAATAATATTGATAATTTAGCATTTAAATTAGCATTTACAATTTTTATGGTAATTTTACTATAATATGAATAATTAACGTACTTGTTGTAATTAAAGTAATTGAATTATAATAAATTATTGTTATGTAGAACCTATAATATTTTATTGAAAGTGAATAGTTATTATTACAACAATAAATTTTACATTACAGTTTTAATACTTTTACACAAATGTAAAAATCAAAATAGATTGATTTTAATGAAATTACTTATTGTTAATTAATTAATTAATTAATTAATTAAATTTAATAGTATTATCATAATAATTTTATAATATTTAAATTACTTATATGTTAGAAATTATAATTAAACTAGGAACTAAGTATTTTACAATAATTATACTATAATTAGAGTAATAAATGTAATTATTGTAAATTATTGTGTTTCTAACTTAAAATTACTTATTTATGGTTAACAATTATTAACACTACAAAATATTCACATTTTCACAATAATAAAAAATAATTACTACAATTGTAATAATTTAATGAAAATTCATGACTATATGTTTGGTGTATTTTTTTGAATTTCATCATTATGTGCAATTTCTTATTCAAATTAGCAATTTCAATTCATAAATGTTTTTGTCACATTGATGATTTCACCATATGTTTATGACATTTGCATAGAATACAAATATGTAAAAAATAAAATGTTATGAAAAAATGAACCACCCTATCTTGCAACTACCTCTCAAGTCATCTTTATGGATTGTGATTTAGTTGCAATAATTTATTGACAGTCTCTTTTGAGCATAACTATCACCCTTGGTGTATTGGAGAACACACACAAACTTTATCCCGTTGTGTTGGTCCTTTTTGTGATGCCATCTTTATTACAAATTGGTGTGCAACTAGGGGTTTAAAGTTAGATTCCCAAAATGTTCCAAGGGTGGGCATGAAAATGGAAGTGAATATGGTACAATGACTCCCAATGGAAATTAGTGAAAGAGCTCTTAGGTGACGTTCACGTGTAACATGGCTTGATCTTCTTGTTTAGATGTTACAAAAGCAAACCATTGTGGTGATTGTGAGAATATTTCCAAATACTTGTTGCTTGAACCTTGGCAAAAAACAAAAAAACATACACAATCCATACACAAAATGTGTTCCAAATCCAGTAAGAGATGAGATGCCCACCCAAGACATCCATACTCAGAACCAGGTCAAGGAATCCATGTACTGAATGCAAGTTCAAGGATGCGCATACCAATACCTGGAAATTGGAATTTGTTGCCCAGAGGAAAAAACAAGAACAAGTGGGTTTGGGGAATTTGTACACAACAACACTAAAATGCCTCGTGTGATTTGCATAAGAAGCTCCTCAAAGTGGCCTCTATTCCCAACTACATTGGTTGAATCTTTGATCGCTTGCTCACTCGGTCATTGGAAGTCATTTCCACTGTGGCAGATGAAGTTCTGAAGTCCCTTGTGGATAATGCATTCTCCAGAGTTTCTTGCTCTTCATCACTATCACTATCACTTTCACTTTCACTACTATTCTCCGCAAAACCTATGGGAATTTCTCTTTGTTGTAGTTGGCCATTGGCTGCTAACTCGGCCGCTGCAACTGCTTCAGGAGTGTAAAGATCAGCAAATCCTAAGGCCAGGTCCTGTGCACGTAAACAGATTGTCATTGGATCTGCATTTAAACTCCAGAACTCCATTCAATGGGAACACTGAAAAAGGAACATAAGATGCCAACAACTTTCCCCACTAGTTGTGGGTTTCCTTTCACAAATATGCTGACAGTAAGATTGTAAATCAGTGGGAAATTTGAGAAAGCCTGTCACAAGTCGGGTGAGAGAATACCATTTGTATATATGGTTTGTCATCACCTACATTCACAACCTCTATGTCAAACTGCTCTGCACCTCTCTCCTGTTTATCATCAGCATCAAATCCATTAAATGTAAAATTCTGTAGTTTTGACTGTCAACAGCTGGGATACCAATGGCTAACCACCAAAATACTGGGCCTCAGGCAGAACTGCTGTAAATGGGAGAGGCCCAGAACTCAATCTCAACATGACTGAATCATAAGAAAATAATTAGAAAACATGCTAATATATATGCACACAAAGATAAATGTTGAACCTGAATGTCTGAGAAAAGATTTCGGTTGGCCTCGTCCAAAACAGGGAGGAATGATTTCACCCTTCCTAAAACTGCCAGTCCATAGAATTCATATTAGCACATCTCACATGATGAAGTCTTCTTCTTCTTCATCAATTTCTCATTCTACACTAATGAAAAAAACCCTCAGAATACACAATAGGAAAACAGTCTGAAAGATAAAGCACATTTTTGGGCAGAACATACCACTGCTTTCAGGCAGTGGTGGCATCGCCCTTGCACATGTTTCCTCCTGCCAAGTGCTTGAAGACGCTGCTTTGCTTTGAAACACCCGCAAACTATTCTCTATTCAAACAAATACAAAACAGCATTGGAACCTGAAGGTCATCATCATCCTCTGGCTCCTCAAATGAACTGAAGTGTGACAACATCCTAAAGATTTCTACATCCATATAAATGCCATGCATTTCAACATGAAAGAGTTGCTGCAAAGACATGATGCCCTGAGGACCACCACAATGTCACAATGTCCTAAAACCCAATGCTAAAAAATGCTTTGTACATGAACGATCACATCCACTTCTTGATAAGTCACGAAACCCTAACTTTTCAGATTGCAGGTATACCAAGAGAACTGCTTGCTCGCTCAAGTTGCAAAAGGTCTTTGCTTATTGTGCATGGCTCATGCTTTCGCTGCTGCAATCCATCCCACACAAACCCAAAAAAAACAAAGAAAAAGAACTTAGTAAAAAATCTGGAGCTCCCAAGTCAGATTGATATTCAATCAATATCAAACTGCAAAACACAAACTGAGATTCAATTGCAAAAAGCATGAGTCCAGTTCTGTTTTTGACTGAGATTCAACTGCCAAAACACATGGATCGGATTCTTCTTCTTCTGTGAGCACAATCCAATTCCTAAACCCTAAACCCTAAACTCTGGTGGCTAAGAAATATACCTCGTGGGTGTATTCAGAAAAAGAAGAGAACCTGAGCTAATGTCGCCATCTCTCCTCGTTCCTCGCCCTCCTCTAGAGGATCCGCAAATTCTCCATGCAAGACCTGACCGGCATTCACTCTGTTGGTCGTTGCTTGAATCTTGTCTCTCAGCTGCTGCTGAGCTGCAGTCTCTGATGTTCTATCTGGGCTCTCCTCCTCCTCCTCTACATCTTGTTCGGTTTCTCGTGCAGACACGGGCACAGGAGCAGGCTGTGTCTCCATCTCTGCCAAATTCCTTCTTCTACTAAGAGAAGCGAGAAAGCGTTCTGTGCTTGAAGCCCTCATCACAGGAGGCCATCTTCTTCTCTCTCTCTCTCTCTCGCTCTCCAGTCTCTGTATTCTATCTCTCAAAATTCTGAAGCAAAAAAAACCAGAGAATGAGTTCGAAGCCACAAATCCGTGCGTCAAGCAGCCGCTGCTACTCTGCGAATTGCGACGAGGAATCCCGACAGAAGAAGGAACGAATTGAGGGACGGAGGAAAAGAAAGAGGGCAAACCCTAACACACGCACTTGCTAAACCCTAAACCCTAGAAGTATGGTATATACTCGTATGGTCCAGTCCAGTGCTGATACCCAGCATGAACCGGGTATCAACACTGGATTGCAAGGATAAATCGGTCTTGGACCCAATACCAGTACCAGCCTGGTATGATACCAAATAAATAATAATAATAATAACAATAAGAGCATCTCCAACGGTGCTCAATATGTGACTCCAGACAGTAAAATTTATTGTGAAAAAGTGAAAATGTGCCAGTTTAGCTTAGGAAATTGGTTTTTCTGCACCAAATTCGTGCAGCTTGCCTTGGCTAGTAAAAGGCGTAACACAGTTGTGCACCTCCAAAAACAAGTGTTATAAGTTGTACCTGACTGAGGCTCATATTTCTGATTGGTCAATCATAATGATTGGTCTAGATAGTTTGCTTTTACTAGTCCCCAAGTATAAGCAGTTTCAGTTTATTGGTGTAGTTGCCCAATATTTTTAAAAAGCTAAACTTAGACATTTAATTCTACTATCCAGAGTTACATACTAAGCACCATTGGAGATGCTCTAATAACAAAGGGTGTGCAATGTCACACTGTGGCCTTGCCATTTACAATAAAAAGTATCTTAGGGCAAAAGAAGAATCATGAAAACTCAAATATTTCAGCATGCAAAAGCATATAATCTTCAAAAAAGTCCTATAAAAGAAACCAAAATCCTTCAAGATATCGGAACTCTATAATAACTAATCTCAAGTTTCAACACAAGCCAAAATGTCATCTTTCAGATATCCGCATATAAAACAGACTTACCCTAGTACCTAGGGGCCAAATTCCCTTAAGGTACTATAATGAATCTTAAACACAATATCCTTGCCTACCAAGGCAAGGCCAATCAAAATAATCTGATACCGAGACCAGGAAATAATCTTAATAATAACAGGGCAAAGGCTTACAAACTAGGTGTACAAACTATAACTTAGGTGTACAATGATGGTGTGAGTGCCTACTTAATCCTCAAATTGAAGAATATTATACCAATTGGGTATGACCCGGGGCGCTACCAAGCTTAGAGCATCTCCAACTGTGCTCCGTATGTGATTCCAGACAGTACAATTTATTGCGAAAAAGTCAAAATGTGCCCCTTTAGCTCAAGAAATTGATTTTTCTACACCAAAGACGTGCAGCTTGCCGTGGCTGGTACAATTTGCAACGCAGTTGTTTACCCCCAAAAAGAGTAATATAAATTGGACCTGTTTGCGGCTCAGTATTTCTGATTGGTCGATCATAATGATTGGTCCAAGTACTTTGTTATTAGTAGTTCTCACTTGTATGCAGTTCCAGTTACAGTTTTATTGGTGGGGCTGCTGAAAAAAAAACAGCTAAACTTAGACATTTAATTTTATTATCCAGAGTGACATGCTGAGCATCAGTGGAGATGCTCTAAGCTATTATCTTATATATTAAAGCAACAGTGGTGTCTGTCTGTGTGGGCAGTGCTTAGAAAATTCTTCCAGTCACTGCATGTTTCCTGTGGTGTGCTTTGTAAAAGGGGGGGGCAGGGGGGGGGTAGGGGGGAGGTCGGATAAGTTGAGGAATTTCTTGATTTGGGAATTTCGATCTATGTGACAGTTATTATCCAACTGACAGTTTCGAGGACCTGAACTGAGGTGACCAGAATCTTCGATAAAAAACCTGAATCGAAATTCGCAGTACCCGATCCAGACCTCGAGACGGACCTAAGTTCCCAAAAAGAAAACCTGTCGTTGGGGACCTGAAACGAGGTCCTCAAAGAGAAAACCCGTCATTAGGGTCCCGAAACGAAGATGCACTCTTTTACTCACCAACACTGAATTTGTTTTTTTTTTAAATTAATTTTAAAAATTAAATTATTTCTCTGGGGCCTTGACCTAGACCCTATACACGTGCACTCTTTTACTCACTAACACTGAATTATTTCAAACCCTAAGAGCCGCCTGCTTCCTGTTCTTTGAAAAAACAGGCCAGGGCAACTGTTACGGGGGGCCGGGCGAGGTGCCACGAGTGGCTGGAGTGGCGTAGCCACGGGTTGCCCTCACTCGTACACTATAATGAATCTAAACACAATATCCTTGCCTTGGTAAGCAAGGCCAATCAAAGTAATCTGATACCAAGACCAGGAAATAATCTTAATAACCGGGCAAAAGCTTTCAAACTAGGTATACAAACTATAACTTAGGTGTACAATGATGGTGTGAGTGCCTACTAAATCCGGATATTGAAGAATATACCAATTGGGTATGACCCCGGGGGGGGGGGACTACCAAGCTTATAACAAGATGCCTTGGGTGAACGATAAAATTTCAAAAATCTATTTAAATTATTTCTAAATATTAGAAACATCCCATGCTTAGACTAAATCAGGGTCCTTTTATCTTTGACCAAATTTAAATTCTCTAGTTGATTTCTTGTGTTTAATTCGAACCCATGTTAAAGTGTATTTTAGCAACACAACTTTAAGTTATTTTTAAAGTAATCAATGTCTTGGGTCTGTTTTTGGTTCTCACTATATTCACTCGTCCTCCTTTTTAAGCTATCCTTATAGTCCACCAAAGTGAAAATCACTCCTCAAAAATAAGAATGATTGTTCATCATAGTTTTTTTTAAAAACTAAACAATAATATACTTAAGTTATGACCACATAGATTAGGAAATTACCTAGCTAAAAACCTACCTGCTTGTGGGCTACATAGTTTTTACAAAATATGTATGTTTTTGGGAAAAAAAATTTGAATTTTCATGAAAAAAATTCCTCAAAATTCAATAGACTACTCCACCATAAGTTTGAAAATTACAAATTCACCTTAGTGCATCCAATACCGATCAAGCATTTTCTAATGGTACCAAAAGCACACACTCAACTTAATGATGAAAATATTCAAAATTCAATAACTCTTGCATTGTAGGTCTAAACAAAATCACCTCCATGCATCTATTCATATTCATCAAGGATTTTCCAACAATATGAAGAACACAAACCAAAGGTCTTGTGGTTTGGGGAATTCAACATGAAAAAACCAATCAAACTACCTTCCTTAATACTAGGATATGTATGTGTGTATGAACCAATGGTCTTTTATTTGGTGAAAGATTGTCAAAAAGATTGAGCCTAATGAACTTAACTATTTAGGAATGATTCACCACACTAGTGTCTTCTTTACAAAGGCTAGTATCTCACCTAAAATGCTATTACTCCATCTACACCTATTGTCATTAACCTATCCATAATTTTATATAGTTCATGTTATAAGTATTCTTTTAACCTTTAATTAGTTGGAGGCCTCATGCTTCAATATTTATAATATTGTCAAAAGTGTATCACAATGTCTTGATTGTGATGGGGATTCTATATATTTCATGGGCATTGTAATGAAGTAATTTTGTAATTCAAATACAATGTTACTCTTTTTTTTATTGGTTTGCATTGTATGATGCACAAACTAATTTGATAGTTGTTATGTTATCCAAAGCACCTTTGGTATCCATTGATCCACATTGCAATCTCTTTACTCACAACTTTAAAGTTTGTAGAACTTATCAAACTTGTAAACACCTTTCATTTCCATTGATCCACATTGCAATCTCTTTACTCACAACTTTAAAAGTTCATAGAACTTACGAAACTTGTGAACACCTTAGAAATCAAAGGTCTAAACAAATTGAACAATGTGAAAACTTACTAGATTTCCATGTTGAAGCTTTTCATGTGTGCCATGGTTAACTTACAATCATTTAATCAAGTGAAGATGCATTCTAAAAAACTTAAAGAGCAAATCTTATTAATGAAAGATAACTAGCAAGTTCAACACATAAATGTTGAATAATTTATTTTGTTTTAAAATTTAAGATTTGCCGTGTGAGTTTTTAATTTTGAGCTTTTCAACATATAACAAATTTAAATATTAAATTCCGAACTTGATGATGTCAAATTGAGTGGGGTTTTCAATGGTTGTATGAGTGAAAATCCCATGTTGCAATGGACAAGACCTTTGTGCTCATGGTTCAATTCCCTAGGGGAGATGTTTTAAACTAGGTGAATAGTTATTAATGTAGAGTTAATTTTCAAATTCTACACCACATTTAGTTTCCAAGGAATATTAATTTAAGAATATTAATTTTAGCCATGTTGTGGAAGAATTTGTTATTATGCTAACATGCAACAACAATTTCAACCATTATAATTATCATTTGATTTAATTTCTAAAATAAAATTTAACCATTGTGAATAGTTTTAATTGAAATTGTGGGGGGAACAAAAACTTTATTAAATATTTTATTACCATTAATTTCTTATGTTTTTGGGGCAAAAGTTGAATCCCAAACCCTAAAACCCTAACTCCAAATCAAATCCTAATTGCTAGAACTTAAAATACTAAACCTAAAACCCTAAACCAAATCCTAATTCCTAGGAATTAAATCACTAAACCTAGAACCCTAAACCCTAAATCAAATCTTAAGTCCTACAACTTAAATCACTAAACCTAGAACCCTAAACCCTAAATCAAATCTTAAGTCCTACAACTTAAATCACTAAACCTAGAACCCTAAACCCTAAATCAAATCTTGAGTCCTACAACTTAAATCACTAAACCTAAGTCAATTCGTATAATTCCTACAATTTTCAGTTATTAAACCTGAAACCCTAGATCCTCTTGAAACCCTAAACCCTAAATTCCTAGAACATGAACACCATATCACACAGACTAAGGGTTAGTATTACCCTGTAAGAAACTGTATGCTAGATAGGTGGTCCATGTATACATACATACGTACAGAAGTACGTATATATACTATGTACGTATTCATATGTACATACATACGTAGAGCGTAGGTAGCTGTGGCCATGGCTGAAGACAGAGCAGCGGTTTCTCCTCGCGACAAGTTCCGCGCTCTTCCGCATCGGATCGAACAAATGCTGTCGGGATTTCAGTCCCTTTTCGGTTTTTCCTCGGTTTTCGGAGGACCCAATTGCGAGATTGCATGAAATCTTAAAGGGTTTAGACCTGGGTGCTTCCAATCTCAGAGCTCTAAGAAGGGTAGAACTGGAAGCAAGCGGAGCAGGAGCAGCAGGAGGAGGAAGACGAGAAAGAACGAAAGAAGCTGGGTGTGATGTTGCAAACCATGTTGCTTCCAGTTGGGGCATCGCCTCAGCATTTGGGGTACTTTGCAGCGACGCACAAGGCGGCAAGCGCACAAGACGTTCCCATGCAGAGAACTAGCAACAGCAGCAGCAGCAGTAGGAGGATTTCTATCGGTAGCGAAAGGACATTTTTGTTCCGAGGAGGGAGTTCAATCGACACTACTACTAGTTCCTCAGAGTTGGTAGGATTTTCAGCAGAGAAGAATGTGGAGACGACGGTGAAAGATTCAGGTAGAGTGAAGAGAGATGTGTGGGTGAATCCGAGTGGAAGCGACTCATTCAGAACACAGGATCTACCACCAATAATCTCCGACAGGAAGGACCAGAACACGCTCCTGAAGAAGTACTTGTGGGTCAGTCCTGACAGGAAAGTACAAGCGGGCAAAATCTCCTGGCCTGAGAGAAGAAGCGCAATGATGGACCTGCAAACCGCGGACGATGTTGTAGCTGCTCTTTCCAGGTATTGTTCTTGTTCCTAACCCTATACAAAAAACCCCCCCCCTTCCCTCCAATCAAGTACCCAGTTTCAAAAATTTGTGAATGAATCCATTTCTCAACAATCCTTCCTTGATGCAAAGGGCTGGTCTTATTATTGTCACTGATGATGTACAGATCTCGTGGAGGTAGGTTTAGGGTTTAGGGTTTACATACTTCCACTAGGGGAAAAAATTTAAGAATCTGCATTGTTCTGATGTCTTCCCCTGAAATTAGGGTTTCTTTGAGGGTTGCAATGATGGCTGCAGAGTTGGTGACAAATTGGAGACCATGGACTTGAATGCAGTTTTGCGACGGTTTGCTCGTCTTAAGAGATGGCAAGATGCTTGTGTTGTAAGCAGCCTTACTTCCTTCTTGGATTTTTCACAAACTCTTCTTTCTTTTTTTTCCTTTAGAGAAGTTTGAAATTTGAATTCTGTGCCAAGACACCAAGAATGCACAAGGAGGAACAGGAAAACAACAGAGAGGGATCATTATTAGGGTTGAAGGTTCTCTTTGTTCTAGGGTTTTGCTTTCTTTGTACACAGTTCATGATTTTCTTTCTTAGGGGATTTGATTTCTTGATTCTCATGAGAGTTACGATTCACAATTTTTGTTATTGCCCAACAACAAGGAGGGGCTTGAGTGTTTCCTTGAGCTCAAGTGCTTTGTATATTTGTTTGTTGCTTTGGGTTGTGCAGCTGTTTGGTTGGATGAAAGAGAACGAGAAGTTGACAGCTCCAACATACACAAGCTTCTTCTCTGTGTTGGGAAAGGCAGGCCGGGCAGAGAGGGCCCTGCACATCTTCAATGAGTTGTCATTGCTGGATCCTGTGCGCTGCAATGTTTTCATCTGCAATTCTCTCCTGAGTACGCTTGTTTATAATGGGAAAGTTGAGAAAGCATTACGTCTATTTGATCAACTGAAAACAGAGGGTTTGCAGCCAGATGTTATCACATACAGCACTGTAAGTATGCTACTTACTTCATTTCCCAAACCATGTTAATGAATCCTTTGGGCTTGTAGATTATGTTATTAGCTCTTTGTGTGGACTCCTGGTTTGACATTTTGCCTTGAGAATCTTCCCAGAAATCAACTGGGCAAACCTCTGTCATGTGTACACTCATTGTTGGGGTGTTCAGAGGTACACAATGCAGCTAGAGTTCTACTATTGGGTGATGCTGATAGTTATCAAGGGTGTCGTAAATAAGCAATGGTGGTGGTGGTGTTTTCTCAGTTGATTTCAGGTTGTGCAAGAACCCAAGATGGATATTCAAAGGCACAGCTCCTTATACAAGAGATGAAGTCAAGGGATTTCAAGCAAGATGCAGTCACATATGGAGCACTCATCAATGTATGTGCATCACATGGACTGGAAGAAGAAGCAAGGGCAACGTTTGAGGAGATGCAAAGGGCAGGCGTGACACCCAACCTCTTCCACTACAGTGCATTGCTCAATACATATGCATGCAAAGGCAAGCACGCCAAGGCAGAACAAGTTTTAGATCAAATTCGAAATGCAGGCCTCACTCCAAATCTGGTGCCTACTTTTGCTGCTTTCCTGGATGACTGAAGAAAATTTTCTTTTTATATCAGCTCCTTTGAAGTTGTTTTTTAGAACTGAGGGAAAATGGGTCATGTATTGGAAGTGCAGGTTGTACACAATTCATTGATTAATGCATATGCAAATAGCAAACAGCCTGACAAGGCTCGGAAAATCTTTGAAGATGTACAGGCTGCAGGTTTACGACCTGACAAGGTTAGTTGGTCCCACAGTCTAATGTGTACTCTATTGCCTGGATATGCATGAACTTGACTTGACTCATTCAGAGGAATGTGAATTTTATATCTTGTGATGGCAGATCCATGAAGGGTCATGGTACTTGTACTTCGATCCTAAGATTTTTGGTTGTTTATTGTAGGTCTCATATTGCTCTATGATGGATGCATATGCAAAAGTGGGTAGGGTCCAGGAGGCGCATGAAATGTTTGATGAGATGCAGGCTAAAGGCATCAAACCGGGTAAAGCCGGTGTTCCTCTTGAGAAATAGTTTTGCACTGATTGCACCGCTGCATGCATTGCATGTTCCTTTTACTACATCAGGACTGTTGACATGCTCTGCTAGATCTTTGCAAATATTTCTATTGTCAGAAATGGAGAAACTAATAATGGGGTGATGTGCATATTGTGCAGGCAATATAGGTTACAGTATTTTGTTTTCAGCATATGCCAGAGTAGGGCAGATAGACATGGTGGAGAGATTGGCAAATGAGATCAACAGTAGAGAAAATGGCAAGTCCGATGTCCTCCTGTTCAATACCTTGTTGAAAGTTTACTGCAATGCGTGCTACATGGATGGTGTTATGGCTACTTTGCGGAAGATGGATACAGAAGGTTGCACACCTGACCGTAGCACCTTCAATATACTAATTGGGTACTTTGCCAAAGAAGACCTTTATGACTTAGCCCTGACCACGCTCCAGGATATGGAACTCCGAGGCCACCGTGCAAATGAGGTCAGTTAGTCCCCTCTCTCCAACACTTTTTACTTGTTCTCCATATGTTGTGGCATTCTACAAAAAAAGAGAACTTAGTCTTCTGCATGAAGAAGACAGAAGACTAATTAGAACAAAGAATTGGCATTGTGGCAAAAGAGGAAAAGGAAATTTTGGGCAATATATCAAGTGGCATAGTCGGTCGGTACTACCTGATGTTCAATCTTTTTCAAAATGTGATCAGGCAACATACAATGCTTTCTTTCAAGGCCTTGCAAAAGTAGGCAAAGTGGATGAGATATGGACCATGTTTGGGACAATGAAGGAGCAAGGCATTGTGCCCACGTACCTTTTGTTCAACACCATTATATGTGCACTCCTGTCACATAATCGCCTCAATAATGCCTACACCACCTTTCTTGAACTGAAGGCAAGCTTCTGTCTGATTTTCTTGCTCATCTGTGAAGTCCATACATGTGTGTGTTCCTTTAGCTGTGGTGACAAGCCTTGATGTACTGTTCAATTATGTATGACAGGAATCAGGACAATCATTGTCACCCCACGCCATGGAACAATTCATCCAAGCATTCTCAGAAGCGGGAAATATGGAGGTTGTTAAAGAGGCATGGGAATTGATGAAGCAAATGGGCATTCAACCTTCTCAAGTAATTTTCTTCTGTACCTGCCATTCATTTTCAACTCATTTGTAGTTGAGATTTTCATTCCAAAACCTCCCATTTTTTTCCCTGATTTTTTGGTTGTTTGTGATTGACATTCACCTCATTCGTCATGTGATTTAGGGCTCGATTGTCATAAGGTGACCCATCTAGTCAATCATATGAGGGCCACTTTGGTCTGTGAAAGGTGAATGTAACACTCAGCTTACCGAATGTATATGACTCTTTCTTTTTGTCATCTTGTAACAGGATACATGGGACATTTTGCTACTAAAATATGCTGAACTGGGGCAATATGAGACATTGTTACAAGTATTGGAGGAGATAAAGGAGGCAGGAGGTAGCGCCAGTGCCGCTACATATACCCATCTCATGCAACAAGTAACTGAATCAGATGAAGCTATCAAATTGCTCAATGACTTGAATGACTCTGCCTTCCTCCCCTTTGCTTCAACTGATCAATCTCATTCTAGTTTGTAACATGTTTCTGACTTGTAATGGATATACTAGCAGATTTCGATCTCCTTGTTCTGGATTCGTTACCTGTCACCTGAAGGTTCACATTCTTCAGAATGTTTGCAGGTAAGTACTAATTTTTTTATCATAAATCTGTTGTAGCTAAAACACAGAATCATGATGTACTTCTAATCAAAATGGTATGCAAAACTCACACCATCTGCAAAATTAAGGATTAAAACTGTACTTCCAATACCTACTTACTGGTTCTGCATTTCTGTATTCTGCACAAAACCAGAATCAATATTTTATTTTTTTTTCATTTCGAAATCCATTGTGTGCAACATGTTGAAAAAACAACCAAATGAACAAAATCAAATGGGAGAGGAACTACATATATCCCAATCTTTGCCTCCAAAGCCAAAATTCAAAATGTACTTATTAAGCATGTTCCTCAACAGTTGTGTCCTTGTTGTTACCTTGATTCTCTTCTTTAATATATTCCTTTTGCATTTTGGATTTTCTCCTCAAAATCCTTCAACCTCAAAACACAAAAAGCATACATGCTAAGAATTACTGCAAGAACTACTACTTACTTACTCCTGCATAACAATTTGTTGTCTCCTCTCCGCCTGTGGATATACATCAGGAGATTGAGTAGATGACCTCAAAGGCTGTTTATTTCTCTAAAGTTTGTCGCTCAGCTTTGCTATACATTCTAAGGTTTTGCTGCAAGGTGCTTTTGTAGTTTAGGTACTGATGTTGCTATGGTTCCTCTGCCTGATGCATCCACCTTTATATGAAAACTTCAATGACAAGTGCAAAATGGCACATGTCCTTCACATCCATCTTCCCTTTGCCCTCAAGCATTTTGGCTTGAGATTTGGTCCATTTGTCAAGCACCTTGACCAAATGTTTGTACATAGTTTTAGCCCAATTAATATGATCCCTATTGTTTGCTTTCATTATAGAAATTGTATTTATATTGTTAAAATAGTAAACTTTCTCCCTATCGTATATCACTTGGATAAGTGTAGGGGATCTAATGTCATATGGAGGCTTAAACTTAGTAACACTCCATTGCTTCGCATCAACATGGCATTAGGCAATGCAATTATTTTCAACATATTTTTTGTTATTACCTTGTCTACATGTTTCTACTCCTTCCATTCTTTGGCTGAAATCCTAAACACTTCTCCTAATATGTGTGTATATACTATTACAACCTTTTCCCCAATTCTATCAAAAACCTGTTTGCCACCTTGCTCCTTGAGGAATTCTATTAGTAATTCATAGCATGGTGTTTTCCATTACATTTTGAACAACCCTACCAACCCCATTTTACTAACCCATTCCTTTTCTATTGTTCCCATACTTTTCTAAGTGACAATCCACTCTAACTCCAAAGTAAAGCTATGCTCCAAAGGAGTAAACATGTATTTATTAAGTTCTTTTTGAAGAACTAGAGACACTTACTACACCCTACCACTATTACGGTCCATAGGTTGACAACATGGTTTTGATTTTCTATTTGAAGGAGAATGAAAAATAAAATTTGGAAAACTTGGAGACTGTGAGCCAAATGTGTCCTTTGGTGGTTGTTGTGATTATTTTACAAAAAATTATATTTCTTCCTAGAAATGTTGTTAAAGATTTTCCTCCTCCAAATTTAAAATCACTACCATTTGGGTTGATTGTGTTTATTGGCATGTTTTTGTTTTAAAAATAATATAACCACATGTCAACAACAAGTCTTGTTCTTGTTATTTGATGAATTGTTGTTTTAATCATATGTTGTGATTTGTAATCCAAAATGACAGGTGTCACAGGCATGAAAACCTACAAGAATAAAAACTAAACCAAAAACATAACAAGGAAAACAAATCACAAGAAATGTAAGCCTAAATCTAATCCAAGACTAGAAACATAAAGACACAAAGCAAAAACATGATATATGTTAGAAAATGATTCAATTAAAATTTTATTTTAATAACATATGAAGACAAAGGTTATGAAAAAAAAATGTACCCAAAACTACTTTTGAACAAACTAAAGGTAATGGGAGATCCTACCCTTATTTATACCCCATTGGAGACCTACTTGTCGCAACCCTACTTTGAGAAAATGTGAAGATGAAACTCACACTCCTGAAATGGGGACTTGAGAATCCTCCGAGACTCCCGAAACTTCAGAGTTCGATTACAAGGGTCAAAACACCTCACATTGGGGTGTTCTTTATATCATTGGAAAGCTATCAAAGTGTAGGATTCGAAAATGGGCTTGCATGGGCCATTTGGACATCTATAGCACACGTTCCCAACCACTAAAAGTCGGGAATCGACCTGACCCCGATGCGTTCAGGTGAAGTGCGACACATCATTGGAAAGCTCTCAAGGAAAACTACAAGTTTGCTTCAGACCTCATCCCAATCGGAGGTCTGAGCAAACAATTATGACCTCACAAAGTCCCGGGAATCTAAACCGGGACAATTTCGAGACTCCTCCTTGGGAATCCCGGGACAAAAAACCATTCAGATGTAGGTGCCGCGAAAAGACGCAGATAATACTATATGGGGGAAAATGGTGGTTTCCCCCGAGTCCAAGCCGTGGTGAATCTTGTGAGTCCAGAGTTTGTCCTAGCACTAAAGGTGTTCAAGAAAATGATCTAACCAACTTGTTGGTTGGTTTGATGCAGGTTCGAGTAAGTAACTAAAGCTTGTCACTCTTCTTATTCCCATCCCGGAGCTTCAACACGGCCTTCTACCCCTTCTAGTGCTAAGAACTGGGAACATGCCCCGAGTTCCTCACAATTCCGCTGTTTGAGTAACTTAGACCCATCTTGGGTCTAACTAAGAACTTGGGAGCGTGTCACTACCAATAGTGAAATAAAAGTCAATTAAAATTTAACTAAAGGTTAATTCAAATTATACCCCACTTAGGACTTAAATCAAGGAAGCTTCCATAGAGTCTTCTTATGTGTGCACTAACCAAGGAAACTTCTTTTTTTATTAATAATGAATTAAAAGTCAACTAAAATTTAACTAAGGGTTAACTTAGATTATACTCCATTGAGGACCTAAATCAAGGAAACTTCCATAGAGGATTCCATGTGTGCATCGACCAAATAAACTTCTTGAAAAGTTTCCCTACTAATAAAGAATTAAAAGTCAACTAAAACTTAACTAAGGGTTAATTTAAATTATACCCCATTGGGGACCTAAATCAATGAAGCTTCCATAGAGGCTTCCATGTGTGCATCGACCAAGGAAGCTTTTTGAGAAGTTTTCCTACTAATAGTGAATTAAAAATCAACTAAAATTTAACTAAGGGTTAACTTAAATTATACCCCATTGGGGACCTAAATCAATGAAGCTTCCATAGAAGCTTCCATGTGTGCATCAACCAAGGAAGCTTTTTGAGAAGTTTTCCTATTAATAGTGAATTAAAAGTCAACTAAATTTTAACTAAGGGTTAACTCATATTATACCCCATTGAGGATTTAGATCAAGGAAACTTCCATAAAGGCTTCCATGTGTGCATTGACCAAAAAAGCTTTTTGAGAAGTTTTCCTACTAATAATGAATTAAAAATCAATTAAAACTTAACTAAAGGTTAATTCATATTATACCCCATTGAAAACTTAGATCAAGTAAACCTGGATAAATGCATCTATGTGTGCACCAACTAATAGTGAATTAAAAATTAACGGAGAGTTAACAATGATGCGAGTGATGATGTAGGCAACTATGTTGGTGCAAACAATGATGCAAGCAACGAGTGATGGTGGTGTTCGTGACAATGGGAGTATCGGTGCAAAATAATGGAACACCAAATTTGCAACTCATTTTTCTTTTTATCATGTTTTTTTGTTGTTTTTTTTGTTTTTTCATGGCCCTTCTCTTTCTTACTAGTCTTTACACCCTTTCAACAAATCTTTCCTCGCTCATTATGTTTGTTGCAAAAACAAAATGAAAAAATCAACAAAACAAGGCAATTAATTTTGAAAACATTTGTCATTACTATTGAAACACAAATGTCCACCAAAATTGTGTTTTGCCTTTTTTTCTAAGGTTAGTGCCTTAATTAAACCTTGTTTTTTTTGGTCACTTGCTTTATATTTTTGTTGAATGGAATTCAGAACCATAGGGACAAAATGTACACCCACAACCTATTCTCATTAGTTTAAAGCTACAAACAATCTTGTTTTTAATTCATCCTCTTTAGTATGATCATCATTTACAATTTGATTCATGCTCATGTTTGAACCATTTTCACCTTCCCAATAGATAGGTTTAAGGAGTTTTTATGTATTTCCTTATTCATGTATTTATACAACTTTAGTTTGTTTGCATTCACAAGCATAGGTTTAGGTCAAACTTGTACACAATAACCAATTATATTATATTGTTAGTTAAATATTATTATATTATGTGTGGTCCAAACAACTTCTTTATAAATTTTCCTAGGTATGTTTTTGAAAAACCATTGAACAAAATCATTAAACTTAAATTGCTCCTTGTGATGACACTATTAATTCCATATATTTATGTTCCACTATTGAACTATTGTGGATTCTTCTACGTATAACCTATCACCTCAAAGTTTTTGTAGGTTAGTTATTATATTGGTTAAAAGTCATATTTGGTTTGCATCCCTATGGTCCCCATTAATGATTGGGAAAACATATTTTGTTAGCATGAATGGATGTAGTCCATAAACTAGTTAATATGGGGTATACTATGTGATTACCTTATACATTGTTTTATATAGTGAGAAGATGTTTGCCCCATGGGGTATACCATGTGATTACTTTATACATTATTTTATACATTGGGAAGATGTTCATCCCAAATTGTCTTTTTTTCACATACTAATTTGGTTATCAATGACCTTATTAATTGATTCAACTTGCCCAATTCCTTGTGAATTATAAATGGTTGAACTTAAATGTGTTAGCACGAACTAGTTGGTTAAATACTTGATTGATTTGTTAATGAAATGCACATCCTAATCAATGACTATGTTTATTAGACGTTGAAACCTAATCAATATGAACTTGTAAAAGAATTTCATTATAACTGTAGCAATGTTGGTGTAGAAAGTTATTGCTTCCACCCAATTAATAATGTAGTCTATGGCCAACAATATTTATTTGTTCCTTGTATAATGTTTAGTTGTTTTGATAGGTCCAATAAAATCAAATCCATAGTTCATGAATGATTTCTTTTGTAATGTAGTGATTAACTTTGTTAAGCTCTAAGTGGCAAGTTGTAACATGGGTGAAAACACATTAAGCCCCCCAAAAATTGTAATCACAAGTATAATCTTTCTACAATTAAATTTTTTGGTAACATATGGACATCACATCTTGGAGTTTATTTATTTATTGTTTTAAGTATATTTGACTAACTTTAGACTTAATCTGATCAAGTATTTTTTAAAATCCAACAAACATTGAAGAACTTGAACATATAAAGTATATTTGTGACAAAATAATATTTGTCATAAAATTTGAAATTTTGCATATATATATTTCAAAACTAAATTGTGGGTGGAATTCTTGGGTGGATTTTTTATGGTGTATGATATTGATATAAATCAATTAAATATAGGACCATTTAAACTCTCTTTTTTTGGGGATGAAATAGCAATAAATGCATAATTCTCTTCTTTTTAGGGGAAAACCACTTCCACATCAAAAAGGAAGAGATTTTATGGATGGGCACTATATTATTTTTTCAATTTTCTTTTGTTTGGTAATGTTTCATGAACCACAAACATGAAGCCACCAATGGTTGTTGAAAAAATGTGTGTTATATATTTTATATACATTGATTTTATCTAATCCTCTTCATTTAACCATTGGATCAAGATTAATTTTGACTCAAAGTGAGCTTTGAGTTCCAAAATGTTGTCATGTAAATTTTTAAGTTTTTTTTTTTTTTTTTTGGTGTTTAGGATAACCAAAAGATGCCATCAAGATTTCAACTTATTGTGTACCACAATATTTGTTATACATCATTTTTTTGGGTGAAAAGTGCTTCACCTTTAGTGTGTTTTTACTCACATGATTTGTAAAAGTTAGTTGTGTATTTGAAAAATGTTGGCCACCAATATCATGCATCTAAGATTTTCTTAACTATTATGTTTGTTGCAAAATGGCTTCATGCGATTCCCTCATGTAGTTCCATGAGGATTATTGGTGCTTCTTATGTGGTTACACATTTGCACAACTTGTTATCATGGCCAAATTTGTACATAATTCCATTTTTCAATGCGAATGGTTTTGTTGTGGCCAACCTCTACTTTTCACTTTGAGTCAATGGTCTTGACATCTATCTTGTTTACAAAAAAAATTTAACATCCTTTAACCAAATTGGTTACATATGAGACATAGCTAGGTGCATCCATAATTTGATTAGGTACTCCCATGGATTTTGTGGAGTCTGGCAGTCTAGGAATATCTTTATGAATTTGTCTAAATATTCCCTAAAGGTTTGGCTCATTAGTAATTGGTGGTCCTTGTTTATTCCAAAAGGCATAACTACACATGTAAATGTTCCCCAATTTGTTATAAGGGTGCGGATAAACTCAAGCAAGCCAAAATTGATGTCAAAATGTCAACTTTTCTACAATTTTTATTACATTTGTCTATGTAGTGCCACTTTAATGGCATGTGAATCATGGAAAGTTGTGCTTATTGAATAATATGGATATTGAAAAATCTAAAATGAATTGAACAAAATTCCAATATCAATGTTTGGTTTGAATAAAGGATATTTAACAACTTAAATCAATTACATTACTTTCATAAAAGACCCCTCAAATTTCATAATACACTTTATTTCATCTTCAATTTTTTTAATAGTAATAAGGTACTATTAAACACATCTAATAAGCACTCAAATTTTCATATTTTTCAATTTTGTGTTTATCAAGAATTAAGATTTTTAAAAAGTTCATGGGTATTTTTCAACATGGAAATGTGATGCAATGTATATGTTGTTTAATGAAAACTTGTACCTTATAACATAAAAAATTAAACTTGAGAGTCTTAGCATGTTTTGGTATGATTTGAAATTATGACAAATTTTCAAGACAAAATACAAAATCTAGAAAAAATTGTGCACTTTCAAAAATTGATACTTCTACAAATTTGACTGTAAAAAAAAAAAAAACATATTGGGGCAACTATAAATACAATATAGAACACACTTCAAAGCATTTCATTTGAAAATTCCTCTTTGGGAAAACATGTTTTTTAGGAAAAAGGACCCCAAAAAGGACAATAATCCTAAATGCAAAGTAAACACATTAGCTTGTTATATGTTGTTTGGATGTTTTTTATTTATTTTTGAATGTTATAAATATATAATGATAATTGAAATATCCATTTAGGAATAAATGATCATCATGATGGCTTGTTATTGTGTTTAACACTTCATTAGTAAAGGGTATGGATATAAGTCTTGTTTGATTGTTGCATTTAACTTTTGAAAATCTACACAAATTTTGAGTTTACCATTATTCTTTAACACCACAACAATGGGTGATAACTAGTGTTGTTTGATTATAACTTTTCGGTTGGTTATGCATATGCATATCAATTAGATATGCATTAAGACAATTTGGAGTTTGTACTTTATTCACTAACTAATGTCTTCAATCATGATAACCATACCATATTTATATATGTTCATGATCAACCTTTTCTATAACCATATCTTTTCGTTGAAGTTTAAAGAAATCCAAATATGACTTCTACTAAAAAACGGTTTGGGGTTTATGACTAGTGAAAAGAAAATTGTCTCGTAACTTTCTTTCACTGTCGAACCATCAAGCTTGCGTTCGTTGTTGTCAACCTTTCTTGTAGTTTGACATCCTTAGTCAACTACTAAGCTAATTTTGAACCTTTTGTGAATATAATCATCAATGATAAAGACAGTGACACCATTAACATTTATGATAGTTTGTAGGTTGCTAAAAAGGAGCTTCATAACATGTTGGCTTGAAAACATCGAGGTTTGTGACCTATGTGCATTCTACAACATTCAAGAAATGTGACTAGGTTTTTGCACCTTTATTTTCTTTTGTCACCTTTTTTTTGTCTATTGGATTATTCACACACAACAACCACAAGGTTCTTGTGATTTACTTTTCTTATATTACCTTTTTTTTGGGATTGCTGGTTTGTTCATTATTCACACACAACAACACCAAGTTCTTGCAATCTTATTGATGCACTAGTTCATAGTTCACAACAAACTTTGTTTTGTTTTTTCCTTGAAACCTTCTATCCTTAAGTTTGAAGATTATGACTTATGATCAAATAAGGGCCATTACATTTTTAGCACATGCCTTCATCATGTTTTCTACACAACATTAGATTTTTTCTTTCCATCAACTTATTGTTTTTTTGAAATTATTTCTTTCAAGTTTGCATGTTTACTTTCTTCTTTGTGAATTGATTTCATTTTCTATAGTGATTTGCGGTTTCATGGAGTTAGGTTTCACAATTAGATTTTGTTGCATCCATGTTGTGTATGTTTTTGGTTTCTATATAATGGTTTCAAAAAATGATGTTATTGTTGAAAGTGTTGGCAATATTAATGACAAACTTGTTTGTGATGCAAGCATATACATGGTTACCAACAATTCAAATGTTGTAAAACATTCACCTATTTAATGTGATAAATAATTGTTAAAAGATGATGAGTTGCATTTTATAACTATAGAAACCCAAGTTCAAAATTGGAAGGCACACCATAAAAATTTGATTGTTTGGGGGTTCTTTATTGTTAACGACAACCTCCATGTTGATCTTATGAACCCATAGATGTTGAAATGCATCATCTATAGGTTCAGTAAACAATCGGTAATGTTGTAAACTAAACTTTTGTTTTTTGCAAGACCCTCATCAAGTATAGTAAAGCAAATGTTGTTACTCCCATGAAAATTCATGTAAATTCTGCACATCCTTGGTTGGTTGAAAAGAGAAAGTTGATATTAATTGAAAAATCTATGGCTAAAGGTTTTGAAGCAAATCACATTCAACAATCAAGGAAGAAAAAGGTTGAGCCATTTGGGTTAACAATCACCACATTTTTTGCCTCAACAAATCCTTACAAACATGGTGATGAACTATAGCAAAGGTTTTTCAAAAACCTTGTGCTTTATATTTGTAAAAACTATGAGCCACTTTCCACATGTGAAAACATTTAACTACATAGGTTAGTCTTGTGTCAATGTCCATGTTTCGTTTTTCCATTTTGTTCATTTATTGTCAAAACAATGTTGTTTGAAATGATCCAAAAGACCACATACTTGCATGTGTTGCCTAAGCTTAAAGCTATACCATAGTTTCTACTAGCTTTGATTTTTGGATGTCCAAAAGTGGCATAGACACATTTGCATTAGTCATTAATTATTTGGATGAAGTTTGGACCCCTATGCATGTTACTATAGGAGTGTTTGAAGTGCATGAAACAACTGGCAACTCCATGACATTTCAACTCCAAGCATTGTTGGAAAACTTTGGATTAATCCACCATGTGATTGCTTTTGTGAAAGATGAATGCAATAACTTGGGATCTATAGTTACAACATTGCGATGTTTTATTAGTTTTGAGCTTTTGAAGTTGTTGTGGGTTTATGAGGGTACTTGTTTTGCATTTGATGTTTAAAATGTGCCAATATGCAACCAATGATGACAAGGTTTTTGTAAGTTTTACTTCGGTAAATGTGAAAAAAACTCAAACTAGTTTGTAGAAAATAATTACATGGACAAAAGAATTGGCGAAAAGGAGGTAGGCATGGGTGAAGGCTTGCATTGAAAGTGGGAAGCCACACTAGAAACTAAAAATTCTCGTCATTTGCTAACAAAGTTATAATGCTAGAAAAGACATTGGAATTTAAACAAGGTATCTATTGTGTTATGGGAGGTAGAAAACATTTAGTTTGCAATAGTGAGTCCCAAAGGCCCAAGTGTGGGCCATTGTTGAAATTATCAGTACTTGTCTGAATCCAATGGTTAGTGCATGTGTTATAAATTAGTCCAAAGGTCACTAGTTGTTGTTTAATGCCTTGTTTATCACAATTAATTTGACTATGGTACTAGAATTTGAGTTGGATCCCCTTGCTAATGGGGGTGAAACATTTTATCAAATTGATGGTGAGCTCCACCTTTAAAAAAAAACAATTTGGTGAGAGGTTGTGAAGGTGATAAGACCTTTTCTATAATTTTTGAAATCTTCTGATTCCTATTAAATTCACAATATGTTGGCCTTAATGTTGGATTCCCAATTCAAATCCTTGCGGGTTTTGAAAGTTATGTGGGGCACGTAAATGTTATCTACCTTGTAGTTGAATATGATGTGAAAAAAGTGGTCCCACTTCTAATGACAAATTTTGAACAATTAAACCCAACTATCCAAGCCTAGGTAACTATAATAGTTCATGAATCTACTATTCTAGGTGAAGATGAAGAAAGATTTATGTGAACTTGGTATTGGGGCATCCATGGAAGAATCTTCATGAACATTGGTTGTTAACGAACTATCTTTGTTTCAAAGGTTAAATCTACCCCTCCATTTATATATGCAAATCCATTAACTTAGTGATAAACCCATGAAGGTCAATTGCAAATGTAAGCTTCCTTGCCAAACTAATTATTGGGCTTCTTGGATCTCAAATTGAAACATAAACGATTTTTAGCCTAGCTGGTGTTTTGATAACTTTTAAGCATTATCATTTACAAATGGAAAATTTGGACTAAATTATCACAATGGTAAAAACATGGTTTGATGACCCACATTTAAATTATACACCAAACATAGACCTAAAGGACTACATGGAGGTTGAGGTTGTTGCAGTTGAAGAAAATTATGAATTGATTGAAAATTTTGATAATTTGAAAAAATCAACATTGATAGGGATTAGGTGATTCATTTAAACCCTAAACATTATTTTTTATTTCTCATTTCTCACTAATCTCTCAATTACTTACTTGACTTTAATTATATTTTTCTGTCCAAGTTCGATGTTGTACTTGGTTAACAACTATTCAATTATGGACTAGTTTATGGAACTATAACATTATAAAAGTTGTTGATCAAGTTCTTGGGAGCTTGGATTTATTGGGGGGTTGTGTGTGTGGGATTCGAGTGTTCAAGCTGGTTTTATGTTTATGTGGGTTTTGGTTTTTTGCAAGTAGCTTGGGCTACAATGGGCAAAGCTTTTTAACAACTAGGGTTCAATTCCCTACAAGTTGCTTGATTTGAAATCTTTGAATATGCATGTCTTTGCATGACTAACATGTGAAATTTGGCATATATAACCTTGATGCATATTTGGAGGTTACCACAAATATGAAAACTAGTAAATACATAACCAACAATGAATGAAAAACTTCCATGGATGTAAGGAATGTTTTGAAATATCCAAATGCATATCCTTCTAATGATTTTTTAAAAAAAATCTCTATTATGTATCCTTTAGACCAATCCAAAAAACTATAATAAGATAACACTAATGATAACCATATAATTTTTTCTACATGTTGGATGAATTTGGTTGTTAACAACTTGTGAATGTTTAATAATTGCAATTTAGTTAAGGTTCATCCTATACTTGGTTTGATGTGCTTGTGAAATGGAATCATCCAACTCAATGTTTGGCCAATTCTAATGGTATTTCTTTGAGGTCCTTGTATGTCCAAACAAAAACATCCATGTACTCCTTCAATAATTGTTCCAATGCATTCATCTTGTTGTGAACAAGATGTGCATTCACCTTAATGTATTGTGGATTAACTTTTATTTTTCAGTTTAACTTAACTAACTATTGGTCCTTAGTTAATGTTCAACTAGCAATATGTAGTTATTCTACTTTTACCTTGGCTAGTGTTTCACCAATAAGTACATCCATGAGTTTATAAAGGTAATAAATTTCATGATACATTTATAAATAAATAACATTATGGGTGAAAACATGGTAAAGTATACACAAAAAATAATGTAAGCAATAAAATATTGGGGTCTCTAAAGAAAAGGATTAACAAGTAGATGATTATATATATATATATTGGGTACATTATTTCTTAACTTTTTGTTTGCATGGACTTCAATAGCTAAATTGTTATAGTCATGTTTTTTTAAGCTACTTGCAAGTATTTGAATTGGACTTAAAATTTGTGGCAATTTGAAAAATAAAGTTCAAGTATTTGAAAGTAGGTGAAATGTATTTGCAAGTATTTGGTTTTTTTTAAAGCACTTCAATATTGATGTGGTGAACATTTTAATATAATTCTTTTAGTTAATTGAGTTTTTTTTCATAATTAAAAGCATCCCCAGCCTTTAAACAATGGGGGATACTTTTGGGGTACTTTTTCAAGTCCAAGTGATATGACAAAAATTGCTTTTAAAAGTTAAAGGGAGGTTAGAGATGCCCATGAAAAAAAAAATCATTTATTTTGAAATGTTAGAGGAAGGTTAGAAGTTTGAAAAATTATTATTTTCATGTTTTCAAGTAGAAAACAAGGTAACAAGTATGTATAAAATATCTCGTTTGCACTTTTATAGGTGTTTTTTGAAATTTATGTGGTTGTTACCACCTTATATTTTTCTATGTTTTTTAGTTATATTGTTGAATTTGTTATTCTTGTTGTTAATTTTTCCACAATTGTATTGACCATTGATGAAAAAACTACTCTTATAGGTAAACTAATAGTTCTTATAAAAAATAATTCATGTTCAATAGTAAAAATAACATCTTCATCATCATCTGTTATGCCATAACACACAAAACATCATAACATAACAATATTTCACATTACTACCCATATTATTCACGTTACTACTTGTATGTTTAGTTATATAACTCTAGTTCCATTACCTTCAATAGTGACCATATTGTTGCCCTAATTATGTGCCATTTGGCATCTTTAACCTTGGTCTACCCAATAACATGTAGTAACAAGAATCCACCACATTGTTCTATAGTACAATAAATATAGCTACATAGGCTATGCCATGTGCATACATCCTTAGATCTTGGATCAATCCCACTAGTTTGGTAGTGGTTTGATCTATTGTCTTTGAAGTAATATGGTGTAAAGGTTTTGGTTTTATTAAATCAAACTTGGTTCTCTATTGTTTAGTGATAATGTTAATATTTCACCTTCCATCCAACAATACATCCTTTATGGTATTCTTCGTAACTTGTATCTAAATAACTATTTGAGTTTTGCATTGTTGCGCACTACTAGTGATAATCAACTATTTTTATTTATTTATATGTTTTCATATATTTATGTCAATGTCAAATTTAATTTAAATTAATATACATTTCATGGACATGAAAAGACACATGTTAATTTGTTTTTTTATATCCATGTTAGTGGATTAAAAAAAGGAGTGAAGTAGTTACAAAATGGAGGTAGTTATTAAGAAAGGTGGGAGATTAATTATTATGAAAATTAATAGGAAAAGGAAGTAATTATGAAGTAGTTAGGCTTGAAAATGAGGTGATTATTTCTAAATTGTCTTTGGAATGGTCCATGGTCGACCAGAATGGTCATGGAGAAATGACATACAAATTTTTTTGCAAAAAAACCCATATAAACTAGTTCATATGTCACTAGAATTAAATGTGATTATTAATCAATTACAACCATGCCTATATCAGGTACCAATGGAACTACCAATTTTTTAAATATTATTTTAAAGCATCCTTGTGGTTTCGCTAGCAAACAACTTCTACCATAAGTACTTTTTGATATTAAGGGCTATTTTTAGCAATTGTCCAAAGTTCAAAGTATAGCTAATTTTCAACATTTGTTTATTAATATCTTGGAATTTTTAAAATATATATATTAACCATTACAAGGAACAAAATATACTTCTTGTGGTTTTGATGTTTTTGTAAGTATTATCACTATATTTGGCATTCTTGCCCAACTACTATTCCATTTTCCCATTGTTGTTTGAGGTGCACCCATAGGTGAAGTAGTGATTTTCATCTTTTGTATGGTTTTAACCATGGATTTCTTTAGGCATTCCTTTATTTCTTAATTTGTTACACTTTTGTTCTTTCTTGGTTTTTGTTCCTTGAACACCTATTCTTTAGTTACCTTGCTTCTAGTGGTTGCCACATCACATCCACCATGTTTATTGATACAATTGCAACTTTAAATTAGTCAACTACAACTTTCTTTTCAATAGCCTTGCCTCCATTGTATTTAAACATGTTATACATTTCAATAAACTTTGGACAATTTTTCAATTTACATGCAGGATGACTCCATAAATGTGACAAGGATAGTCTAGTTGCCTATGCACTAACTTTTGACACTATCACAATCATTTATTCCTTTTTATTACATCAACATGTGTTTACATTGTGGTTGATGGAATGACATTTTGTGCAATACATGTTTGGTTTTCCTTTTACAATTTGACATGTTGATGTTATTGTGGTTTTCAATCCATATAAAACTATAAAAAAAACTTTGTGCTTTAAACTATGACATCCTTTATGTACAAAATCACTTAATTATGAACATAATATGGATGAAATAGTGGATGAGGATTCCAAACCATAATTGGTGTTCTTCATAGTTCTTCATCATCTATGTTATGTATCAAATATTTCAAGCTTAAATTATGTAAGGTACCACCCAAGTTAGTTTGCACAATTTTCCAATACTGTGGTTTTTCCATGTTTAATCGATTCTAAATCATGTTCATAGCATCATTTACAAAGTTTTTTTGTAGAAACCCTTGATGTTTGTTATCCTTGTTCGTTTTTGGAATGTGTTGAACATATTTTAAACTGTGCATATCCTCGTGCTCGTAGGATTGTAGATTTTTCAATATTCTCCCTTGCACCTATTGCTTTAAAACTATAAGTGTGGTTTCGATTGCATTTTCTTCCCAATCATTTGGGTTGACTATGGGTTGCATTTCCTTCAAGGATTAACAATATCGATTATTGGGTTACTTTTATGTTTTCATAGTAAATGTTTCCCATGGTTTCAATTTTCATGTTGAAGGCATCATGTACCTATAGGTTTCTTTTTAGTTCTTGGCAAATGCTATATTAGATGTTGCACTTGTTTTAGTGTGAAAAACTACATCAATTCTTCATGCATATGCTATTCATCATCTTGCCAATTCCATAGTTTCATCTTGCCAATTTGTTGCATGATCCATTTATCTTTGTGAACTTTGAGTCACCATTCAAAACATGCTTATTTATATTTGATATTATTTTTGATAAAAAAAAATTTCATAGTCAAACCCTTACGATGGTTGTGCCATTCGAGTCCTTGTCCTTAAAAAAATCAATAAAAAATTTGCAGAAACATAAATATTTCATAAAACAACAAATCCAACAACAAGACATTAAAATCTTGATTTTTTTTCTTTTTGGGGGTGGTTACCAAATGGTAAGTACTAATTTTTTATCATAAATATACAATAGCTAAAATGCATAATTAGAATTTACTTTTAATCAAAACAATATGAAAAACTCATACCATCTACAAAATTAAAGATTAAAACTACACTTCTAATACCTATTTGTCTACATTTTTATACTTTGCAAAAAAATAGAATCAACATATGGTATTATCATTTTCATTTAGAAATCTAATGTGTGCAACATGTTAAAAATACAACAACTGAAACTTTATACAAATGTATTAATGTCCAAAATCAAATGGGAAAGGAAATATTTCCCAAATTTCCCTCCAAAACTTGAATTCAAAATGTAATTACTAAATTTGTTCCTCAACTAACTAGGGTAGGTGGGCCTATTCTTGTGACAAATAGTCTTAAAAAACAAAAGAAGAATAAAGTGAATGTATGTTCAATTTTGGTAAATAGAAAGAAAAATTATAATCTAGGCTTAAGTGATTGAATGGTTTTTGGGTATTTTTTTTTTTGGGGAAATTTTTGAAGTTTTATTATAGGGGGGCATGTTAATGTGGCTAGGCTTACTAGTTTCCACCACAAAAAGAACCTATACTCATAACATATGGAATATAATCTCCAATATTTATTTTTAAATTACTAAATTACTTTTATTATATTTCCACTCTCCATTTACTTATTACTAAACTATGTTTTATTATATTTCCAACATCATGAAATATGTAACTACTTGCTAAAAGAATATTCACAAATGAGTGCGTATTTGCCAATCATCAGAAATTGAAACGACGTTCCTCATGTTCTGTATCCAATATTGTCTCTTCCCTTTTAAAGCCTTAACACGAGTTGACAACAACACCTTATGGTGGCTTGTGATCTTCTACTGGCCCTAGCGAGTATGTGTCTTCCTCCCTTTAAACAATTTATCAAATAGCAAATGGTTTGATTTCAAAATTCCATCTCAAAACATTTGCACCATCATACCTTGTCAACATGTTCTTCAACATGATATCTGAAACCCATTGTGTTCAAATCTTATCATGTTCTAGCCCCAGGGTGGGCGTTTGGTTTACAGTTCAACCAACCTTCTTAGCCTTTCGATGATTTTCCCCATCCTTTTCCATAATGTTCTGAACGTAATTTGGATTACCACATCTTTCAATTGTAGGTATCCTTCAATGTGTATGCACACATTTCGGCGATGCTACATGTGTCCACCTTTTACATCACATTCACGGCAATGAGCGCACAGGCACCCATGATGTAGTTTGCAACCTTTTTGTTGTCATTGCATGACATGCCATTTTCCATGTGGGATGAAAACAATTACATGCGTTTCTTTCAACCACATTCCACTATTTTCATTGACAAATTAACATTGTGTTCATTAAAGAAGGAATTCGCACCCTAGTCAATGCTATCTTTACCGATCCAACATAAGCATATTTGCTTTGTCAACCTGTGCAATTCGAGGATTTGTTGCTTTCAAAATAGTTCAAGCCAAAGAGAGGAGCTATCGTGACTGACACCCTTTTGATCATTTCCTCCCTTTAGCAATTGAGGTGTTTGGATGTTTAAACAAACAAGTTGATGTGTTCTTACACAATTGTACCAATGACATGTGAAACTTCAAAGTGTTAGAGGGCCCTCCTTTTTCTGTCTTGGTTACTTTTTTCCATAATTTTTTTTCAATTACATTACAAAGGATACAAGCATCTTCGATCTTAAGTCAGGCGGTGGCAGTAGGTCTAGCTACTTCCTAACTTCCACCCTTTCAAAACGCACTCCCCATCACCACCATTGACTTCCTACAAGCGATCGGTTGTTAAGACGAAAAGATTTTGACATTTACTTTGTGTTAGCTTCATGTCCTATAAATTAATCCTTTTTATTTTTCTTTTTTCCTTGTACATTTTCTAGATTTGCAATGTGTTTATTAATAAGGTTTTGTAGAATTAACACAACATGGTTTTTAGTTGTATTCATCATTGTCCACATGTGTGCATATTCTCAATAGTTAATGTGCCAGTATGCTAATTTTATGTTGTGTGTCTTCTGCAACGGTGAATTTACTCCTCGATACCCAATATGGGTCCCTTTACTAGAACATGGATATAAGTTGGTGAACAAGAATAAGCCCACCCACCCTTCTTGCCACGTTATACACACCTTGATTCCCTCTTTAACATTTGCATTCGCAACTTGTTAATGAGATTGTCGATTGGGGCATTAGGATCCCTGGTCATTATCAACTCCATTTGACTTTGAAAACTTGGAAATGGACAAAGAGTGTAGCAGAATAGAGAATAGACATCACCCAAATCTGTTATGAACTAGGTATTTGTTCACCTTGGGCCTGGCTATGTACACTTTGACTAGGTTGATGGAATGCCTGTAGGCTGGCAAATAGTAAAATTACCCTAAAAATACACCAAGTAACATACCCACCTGACCAAGAGAATTAGTGCAGATATTGAATAGTCTAACATTCATCTTTTCTAAATAGGGAATTGGTGAAGCAAGAAACAACAAAATAGAGGCCCAAATTAGTGGGATTGTCAAGGCTTGAAATCATTCCATAAGTTTGAAGCAATTGCAAGGGAGTTTTGCAGTTATTCAATCTAATCTTACCAGAGTTCTAGATGTATAGGCTTGGTAACAACTTTGGGGGATGGTAATAATGAAACATTGCAGTTGTGATTAAATAAACAATGCAACCTTCAACTGTACTGATGCTTTAGGATTTTGTAATATGGGACGGACCCTGTAGGGTTCATTCCACCCAGGAATACACTGAGCAGACAAAATGAACCATCATTCAAGTAGATAGTACTGTATGCTTGGGCCTGCTCCAAAGCATAACTGGTTTTCTCACTACCAATTCACATTTCAATCGTGGAGTCAGTATTTCAACCACATCCAAGATTCAACATCGGATACAGTCCAAGCACAAGAGCCATATGCAAAATTCTGCTCCAGCATCAGAAATACTGAAAGATGGAAGTCATTACTGTTCTTAAGAATCTTTCCATCTGGAACAAACACTCAGATCAAGCAACCAGGATCTCCAGATGAAGCACTTTGCTATGCCATGGAAAGAACACCAAAACAAGTACACTTCATCCTCAAGAAGTCATGAGAAGATCATTCAGAGCAGTTAGTGGGCAAGTCCAATGCATGCACAGGTCAGTTACCTGGAGACAGTGTCATCCAACAAAAATGTGTTCAAAAAGTTAGCATGAAATATGTGATCACAGGGAAATCTGATATCATTCAGGTTCATGTGAAATGTGGGAAGGGATGAGGGTTTGAAAGCATTTAAACAGATGTAATAGGATTTAGTCAAAAATGCCAGTAAGACTTATATTTTTGACATTCCTAGTTTGGTGAAGTCAATGTGCAAAAACTGTTGCAATGATGGAATCAAATGACAAAGCAACTTCAGAGCCCAAAGAATCCTTGATTCAGATTGCACACATGTACCCCTAGGATGACCCTTAAGCTCTCATAGAAAACAGCATCACTGTAGAAAAATCCAGTGAGAACACCACCAATTGGCTCCACTTCTAACGATTAGCCTTGGCAACACGCTCAATCTCGTCTTTCTTCTTGATGGCATAGCTGAACAGCACAATAACAGAACAAGATGTGTCAAAATCAGGTTGTCAGAATGGAGTATAAAATCAACTTGACCAGTTCAAAGAAGTTCACACCTGTTAGATGAACCCTTGGCAGCATTGATGAGCTCATCTGCTAAGCACTCAGCAATTGTCTTCACATTCCTGAAAGCACTCTCTCGTGCTCCAGTGGTGAGCAGATAGATGGCCTGATTCACCCTTCTCAAGGGTGAAATATCAACAGCTTGTCGCCTGATAACACCTGCAGATCCAATACGGGTTGCATCTTCTCGTGGACCACTGCAGACAAGCAAAAGGACCACAAAGTGCTCTGCAGGGTCAGAGAGAGTTTGATTCTCCAAACAAAAAAACACAACAAAAAGAAAACTTGAAAAACTACTTTATAGCCCTGCTTTACACCTAGAGCCTGGGTAGCTTGAACATTCACAACACAGAGAACAAAGGTGTTCAGAGTCATACATTGCATCGAGGAACCATACAACAGTGAAAAAGACAGAAAGTCATAGGCATAACCAAGAAGACATTGATAAAAGTTTTGAAACAGATTTTTATAAGGGTTAAGAAACATAACCGTGAAGCTACACATGTATGTAGAAAGCTGACACATATGTTTTCTGAGCAATTGTATTATGCCATAGAAGTCAGAGATCCACACACACACACCTGTTGATAATAGCATCAACGATGACTTGGATTGGATTCTGATCCGTCAGCAGGTGGATGATCTCCATAGCATGCTTAACAATGCGCACAGCCATCAACTTCTTTCCATTGTTCCGCCCATGCATCATGAGAGAATTGGTCAGCCTGCAATAAGGTTAGTTAACCTCTAGGTCATGCATTCGATCGTCAGCACAGAACGTACAAAGAAAGAACATTTGGAATTTGACAGAATTCACTGTCCAGAGAGCTTCGACTCCTTTGTGAACTGAGAAAGAAGATTCTTGCTTCCACTCCAGAATAGAGAAAAGTTGCCATGATGTGATGATGGAAATGAGAAATGCATTAGTTCGTCATCAAACTTATGAGAAAGAAGAAGAAAGAAGAAGAAAAAAGGTCTTGCCTACCTCTCAACGATGGGGCACTGTGCCTTCCTGAACCGTTTGACAGAGTAGCGCCCAGCGGTGTGCGGCACAAAGGTTGCATGCTTGTCGACCGAAACAGCAATGTAATCAGCCAAAGAGATGTCATTGATCTGCAACCAAAGAATACCGCGACTGAGTTCCCCCGCAGAAAGATTCAATCGTCAGAGAACTTGGAGTCAAAAAAAAAAAAAAAAACAAAAGGAAGCACACCAACGCCACGCAAGAAAGGACAAACCG
>Ga0116231_10001550_pt1 | contig 47136 bp, 30 predicted proteins | sample S1TSphgellanicum_2_FD_89695 | JGI IMG/M metagenome (GOLD analysis project Ga0116231, IMG submission 89695) | Host-associated microbial communities from peat moss isolated from Minnesota, USA - S1T2_Fd - Sphagnum magellanicum MG | ecosystem: Host-associated > Plants > Peat moss > Unclassified...
AGAGAGAGAGAAATGAAACAAACAGAAAACAAGGGGTGTGTCACACTGTGGCCTTGCCATGCATTTACATTAAATAAGATCTTAAGGCAACAGAAAGAATCATGGAAACTCAAATATTTCACCATACAAAAATATAATCTTCAAAAACATCCTCTAAATGAAACAAAAATCCTTCAAGATATTATTTATAACTCTATAATTAATCTCAAGTTTCAACACAAGCCCAGATAAATAGACCTATTACCTAGGGGCCACAATCCCTTAAGCTAGTATACTCTATAATGAATCTTAACACAATATCTTTGCCTTGGTAGGCAAGGCCAACAAAGAGTGATTTTTGTTTCCCAATTCAGTTTGTGAGAGACATTCATCACATGCCGTTTGAAATGGCCACAGTGAACCAGCACCCACCAGCTCACCATCCCCTGGAAGCCTGTTATTACTCAGTTGTGGATGAACTTCAACTGAGTTGATATTTGGTTTCACCATGGTAACCAATTTTGTGTGGAATAGATCTCATATATAGGTAGATAGGTAGGAAAAAAGGTGTCTACAAAGAAAGTAAGTAGGTGGTTTATGCATTCGCAAGGGCTATTTTTACTACCTACCTACTAACAACTCACAAGTAAGTAGGTAGTAAGAAAAAAGCAACTGAGCTAACCACTATGGTTAGCTAGGGAACCGAAACCCAACGGAAAACTGTTTACCATTCATCCTTCATGGTGTGCTGGTGGGTAGAGTAGTTCAGTGTGGCACATTTGAATGTGTTCTTGAAAGGGATAAAGATGTGTTGGTGATTAGTTGTAAGCAAATTACTTAACTAGTAAATTTTGGTCCCAAAATTAATATTCAAATTTTTTCTTAAATATATATATATTTTGGTGTGAAATTTTGCCAAAATGTGAATTTCTTTTTGGAGTTCTGACGCTTACAAAGGCTTGGCTTAAGCTTTACAAAGCTTACAATGTACATAAGACACTTTAGCTAAACATTTGAAAAGATTCACCAAAAAAGTAAGTAATGGTTTAGTACTTGATTTGTCAGATTTAAAAGGCTTGCTCCTACAGGTTGCAAAATAACAACATTACAAAATATTTTTAATATCCTACTTGCTTTTGTTGTCATTTGATGTTTAAATCTTTCTTTGGATGCTAACATCAAATTATTTTTTTCCAAAAATCACTGCTGAAAATGAATGGATTTTAATTATTAAGAATATCTCTTCGAGCTGAACCCAATGGGTCATCCATTTTATATATATAAAAAATTGTTACGAAAAACATTAGACCCTAACCTTATTTATGGCTCCTCTGAAAAATCCTGACCTGGCCAGCACTGGTCCAAACCCCAACCCCATTTTGATGCTCTTTGAAATAAATAAATAAATAAAGGAAAAATCCCCAACAAGGGAACAAGAGAAGAAAAAAAAGAAATGACCAAAGTCCAAACAAAAGACAACACACAAAATTGCTGCCAGTGGACCTGCTCTAAGTGTAAATCATTCAGTTGGCAATATATTCATTACATATACTGTTACCGTACTCTGAACACAGCATTGTCACTTAACAGTGCAAATGGCATTTTGAGCATTGTATGTAATAATATAGCCATGTAAATAATTTTTAAAATTTAAATTCAACTCTTACATTCATGTTGGCACTTGTATGTGTAATATAGCCATGTAAATAGTTTTAAATATTTAAATTCAACTCTGATGATTGAACTTGCTAATCACTTTGTACTTGATTCTAAAAAATGTATTGGCAAGAGTTGGTGAAGTGACTTAGGGTGACTTTAGATGAGAGTCTAAGGTCCGGGGTCCAATGAAGTAGAGCAATCATATTGGCTGAGAGCCATAAATTGGACCCACCATCGCCTTTAGATGAGGAGGATCCAAGACCCAAAAGTGGCAAATCAAGGCTAAACATACATGGCACCATACAACACATCTTGGTACTGCCCAGACACACATTGGGTCCATGTTATGGACATTCTGGGATTGTAATGGAACCAAAACTGTAACAGACACATTCCAAGAACAAAAATGTGCATAATAGGGGGGGCAAAGTGTGTGGAGACAAAGGGGGAAAAAAGGAGCAAGCAAATACTTTTTGTACTGTGTGCAATAAGGCTTCAAGGTTTGAATTCCGCTTAATTGTGTAACAGGCTTCTTCTACAAGTGTCTCTTTCTCTGTTAAATCCACAGTGCATTTGGACGGTGCCTTACCAGGTGAAATTTCCCACTTGCTGGAGTGGGAAATTTCACATAATAAAGCACACAGATCTGCATAAGGAATTGTGAACCTTTGATATCCTTGGAGTTTACAAAGGGAAAGGCACTGATACCTGATGCCTTTCGCCCCCTGAACAGAGGGGGCGCAGGTATGAGGGCAGAGCCCAAGGTCCAGGGCAGAAGGAACAAACAGCAGTACTTTCCCTTGCACCTAATGGATTCACTTCATTTGAGCCAGTGAGAAGAGATAAAAACAAAACAAGGGGCCTGTCACACTGTGGCCTTGCCATTTGCATTAAAAAGTATCAGCAAAAGAAGAATTATGGAACCTCAAATATTTCAACATGCAAAAATGAAACGTTCAAAAAATCCTGTAAAAGAAACCAAAATCCTTCAAGATATTATAAATCTATAATATCTAATCTCAAGTTTATTGTTTCATTGGATCCCTTGAGCCATCCAAGACAAGGTCAAGTAGGTTTTTTGTCTATTCTTTGACCAAATTGCTTAAGATTTGATGGATGAGTAGAAATGGTTCTTTCTTTTCTTGTTGACATGTTTTTTATTTGCTTTATATTCAAAAATATTGTTTAGGTTAGTGAGAGGTTTATGTTTGCCTTAGGAGGTTTATAATAAGTGACTAGTTTTTTTTTTTTCAGGAGGAGTTTTTTTGTGTCTAACGTGCTTTTCGTTCGCATCACTTATTGCACAATTTTTCAACCACTCATCTTCATTGATGTTTGAAGTTGGGTAGAACCAAAGAATACAATTGTGCTACTAGAGCTCTTCAACTCATGACGTCAGCTATTCTTTCGGAGGACACCATTGTAGCTCTATGTTAGCTGCACCTCCTTCCATCAAACCATGTCCCCCCACTTATTTTTGACTATTAGCCTAAACACACCTTTATCTTGGATAGGACTTTGTTTGCACATGCCTTAACCATTGCTCCTCTTTTGTTTTTGGGTGGGCTATCTAGGATGGTTTATGAGCATATCTTGGGATGTTTCATACCAAAAGACCCATCTTTAGGGTTTTTGGAATTATTTTAAATTATTGTTGCATGTGATGATATCACTAGGTTGGTGGCCTCAATTTTGGGGGCTAACAAATTGTTGCCAAAGGCAAATGACATTGGAGGTTTTTGTCCCATAGTCGTAGGTGAGGCATTTTTTTTTACTTATTGATTATTCCATTGTCATATAACGTCAGGAGCCATTTTAAGAGCATTTATCCCCCCATCAGTTTGGAAATCGACCTTTAAAGGCTATGAAACCATCCATCCCTTTTGGCATCACATCCTTTTTCGACCTACACCTTGATTGTGTCATGATGCAAATTGATGTCAAAAATGTTTTTAGTAATTTTTTTGAACTGCAATTTTTAGAAATCTACAAGATGTCAAGGAACCAATGGTGAACATTGTCCTTTTTACCAAGTTGTCTTACGGTGCTCATTTTTTTCTTTATTATTACCACGAGTAGCACGAGTAACGGGTCACCATTATTGAGTCATTTTTAGGCACAAGGCATGGTGACTCGTTATGAGGTCTTTTATTTGCTTTAGCCCATTATTGAACAGTCTTGGAGACCATTGCATGAGCCCTTAGTTATGTCTTTCAATCCCTAGTGGATGATACACACATCGTGGGCATTATGAATGAAATTGTCTAGCTTTTGATCATCTTTTGACCAAGTTAATCTTAGTTAAGCTTAGGGTCAAAGTGTCAAAATGCAAGCTTTAGATCCATTAAGGATTTTTTTAAACATAAAGATTTTTCAACGGTGAACTTTGGTCATAGATTGCTTACACATTTTGGATGTGTTAGTGAGTTTTCAAGATTTTGTCACACATTTTTTGGATGAAGTTTTATCTTAAGACGTGGTGCATATCGATGATCTTTTTTTTTTGATAGATACATAGGTTGCATTGGGCATTTTGTCCTCATGGGTTACTCATCAACCTTCTTATTTCACTTGGATAATACCTCCTTCTTCCTTCCTGTCTCTTTTGGTGGGTTTTGATAAGAAAGTTATGCAAGTATGTGGGGACATTATGGGTCTTGGGTCATGGGAGTCTATTCAGGGCCCCTTAATGGGGTGTTAGGTTCAATTATTGACTCTTTTGGTGGTGTAAGTTTTTTATTTATGGAAGATTATGCCACATTTTCTTTTCAAGGGAGTTGGGTTTTGGTGGTTCCGTATTAATGCTCCAAGTTTTGTATTTTCAATAGACTTGTTTTGGAAGAATATGTTTATCAAGTTGAAGGGGGCCCACATTTTTATTAGTCATGTCTTTGTGTAGTTTGGGATAACCTTCCTTTCATAACTAAATAAATGCATGATTTTTTTGAGAGTTTGGCAGTTGTCAACACCCCTTGCCTATAGGTATTTTTGATGGACATCTTTCATAACACATCCTTTAAGTTTATTTTGGAGGATAATTCCATTTCCTTAACATTTAGAGTTTGCATTCATTCTTGTTTGGGCAAAGGGGTGGAACTATGGTTGATTACTAGGCCATTTATCTATTCATTTCACATTACAAATTCTATTTTCATTTCAGTGTTGTGTTTTCATCTCAATTTAATTTAACCCTTAGCATCTAGTCTTTTCACATGTGAGTGTGGACATGGGTTAAACGCATTTGGTACACATCTAACACATTCTCCATTTAAAGGTCAATGGATAGCCACACATGACACCATAAAATATGTCATGTATGCCCTTGCTTGAAAGAGTGGGCACATTGTATGGAAAAAGTGGTGGTACGCCTTGATGTTAGGAATTTCATTATGAATCAATTTCTACATGATTCATGAGGACTAGGTTTTTGTTGCCAATGTGGTGGTTATTGACCTAACATGGGAAATAATGGTTATGAATGTCATTAGTTAACCATTAAGTGCAGTTGTGGAACTTAACGCCATTGTTAAGATCTGCAAATATAGAAGGCTTCATGAGAGTCACCATTTTATTCCAATGGCCATGGAGGTGCACAATGCATTTGAGCGTGACATGAATTGTTTCATTAGGGAATATGCTCGTATTTTTCCACGATAGATGATTGAAAAGTCATTTATCCTTGTCTTTTTACATTTAGTTTTTCACGTAACGTGTTGGTATTATTCTTCAACATGCTTTAGCCTCTACTATAAAGAAGAAGATTATGTTGATGAGAGATGTTTGTTCTAAAACCTCCTATTACTATTAGATCTCACAATTTGCATGCTAACAACATTAAAAGGGTTGTGGGTGAAATAGCTTCCTACCATGACTAAGATAATTAACCTTGTCCTTTCTTTGGCTCCTTGGGGCTGTGCATCTTTTGGTCTAATTTCTTTGGCTTTTCCCTTGTTTTTTTTTTCTTTTGGGTGATGGTTTAGTCATCTACTTTCATTGGATTTTTTGTCCCCTTATATATCTCAAATTTCAACACAAGCCAAAATATCATCTTTCAAAAATCCTCATATAAAAATTGACCTATATCCTAGGGGCCAAAATCCATTAAGCTACTATACTCTATAATGAATCTAAACACAACAGGTATCCTTGCCTTGGTAGGCAAGGCCAACAGAAAATCAGAAACACACACACACACACACACACACTTCTACACCTAACAGCAACAGGTTCTCTGAAGTTGACCAAATGCTGATTTCCCAGAATGTGACTGGAATTGATATACCCAGGAATTCCAGACAAGCTCTGGAGTTTTCCCCCTTTTCAATTCAGTGCAATTGAATTTCTGAAATTGCTTGCCAGCGAATTCCACAGTTTAATCGGAGGTTCAAAAAACCGAAACCACATAGCCAATAAATTAGAAATCCATTGCCAGCGAATTCCGCAGTTTAAGTGGAATATTAAAGTGAAAAACCACATAGCCAATAAATTCCGCAGAAAAATAGTTACGTTCATTAATTGCCACCCGAACCTCGCCACAGTTCCTGAGACATGTTTTACGGCGATTCCCGGAGATTCCATATCCAGTGGATATCCTCACTGTCAGATCACCCATCTAACGGCGGAAAACTAATGGGTTGGATTCCAGGGATACGACCGGGTTGTAGAGAGAACCCGTGGCAAAGACCTCAAACAGGGTGGTCTATTTTTAGGGGGGTACCTACCTATGTTTGTAGGCAAGATCAAGAAGGCCTATAGGTACCTATTTCTGCCATCCTTGTTTCCGTTGATGTAGGACACTCTCGCTCTTTAATTCCCTTAAAAAAAAATTACGCTCTCTTATTGCTATCCGTCGGATTAAAAATTGGACAAATCCGCACCGATCGATTTTTATTCTCCCAAAAAGATACGTTAAGGAAATTGGCCCCAGCTTCGCAACCGGGCTCTTTTGAAATTTCTTACTTGGCACGGTTCGCTTAGCACCACGGTTCGTAGCCGTTGGATGCGGTGAAGTATATCAAATCTCTACCGTTCGTTTGGAAAGCGGGCTTCCAAGGAGAAACATTGAGGGGTGGGGAGAAAAACGACTTTAACCGTTAGATTGAAATGTGGGCGAATCCGGACAGTTGAAGTGAAAAGATAATGGGTAGTTTGTGAGTTACAGGTTTTTATTATCTATCACACGTGTTGGTTGCCAGTGAGCAGCGGAGCTTTTCCTTTTGGCGAATGGCGCACATGAGAAGATCTCGGCCGTGCAGGTTAGACTCTTCGGGAATCTGGGTCGTTGAATTAAAAAGATTGAAAGGCTGTGTAAGGTAAAAGAAAAAAGGGATCCGTCCGTCCTCTCTCCCGTCCGCGCGTCGTCGATCTCGGCCGTGCACGTTAGACTCTTCGGGAATCTAGGTCGTTGAATTGGAAAGATTGTGAGGTTGTGTAAGGTAAGAGAGAAAGGGTACCCGTCCGTCGTCTCGCCCGTCCGTGCAGGTTAGACTCTTCGGGAATCTGGGTCGTTGGATTGGAAAGAGCGGGAGGCTGTGTTAAGGTAAAACACAAGTTGTCCGTCCGTCCTTCCGTCCGTGCGTCGTCTTTCTCTGCCGTTTGGCCGGCTTTGCGCGACGTAGTTGCCGGCTCTTGTGCGTTGCTGCTTTGCCTTGCAGGAAAAAGAGAGCTGCGACAGGGCGTTCGTTACTTCTGCTACAGTATTCTCTCCTCAAGATTCGTCGCGAGTTCGGGAGTGCAGGACCGTAGAAGAAGCAAGAAATCTCCGGGGAAAAGAAAGAGCGAAACTTCGTGTGCATGTCAGTACCAATAAAGTGAGGCGTCTTCGTCGTCGTCATTGAACCGTGAGCATGGTCGCCATTTCTCCGAAAATCCGGCACTTCAGGGCGGTTTCTTGCTGTATTTGATCAAGCAGGTTTTTTCCTGTCTCCCTCCCCCAACTTCTCCTCTTCCTCTGGTGTTTCTGCTGCTTCTTCTTTGTTACTTCTTCCTTGATTTCTTTTATTCTCGGATGTCAATCCAATCCTCCAGAAGCAAGTCGTGATTATCTGTTGTTGCCATTCAGAAGAGGCGAGCTGTTTTTGGCTGTATATTATTGTCACTCCTGCCTTCGAGCTCTGTCATCATGGTCAGCCTTCTGCATCCTGTTTTTGCGCACTAGAGAGAGAGAGAGCGCTTCTGATTTCTTTGTGGATCAGGTTTAAGGTGCTTCTTCATGGCCGGACGCCGCTCTTATCGGAACGAAGTCCAACGGTGTAGCTGGCGAAGCTGAATGCGTTCGGCACTTCACTACTTACTATCTTCGGTTCAAGCTTTCAGAGGTTCTTCCGCAAGCACGTTGGTTGTCACGGGCTCTCGAGCCCATGAACCAATTGTAGGCAGGCTGTTGTTTTTGTTGAGAAATGGATATGGTTTGTTCATGCTTCATGTCAGTATGGCTCAAAATCGCTCAAGCCAGCTGACGCCGAGTCTAGAACAGCTGCAATTTCAAGCTGCTCGTTGATCTCCCGTGCACGCGACACGCTCTTTTCAACCAGTTTGTGCTCCAGTCTTCTTCAAAGAAAAACGTATCTGGAGCTCGAATTGTACAGCATCTGGAAGAAAAAAGAAAGGCAGGTTGCGACGGGAAGCTAGATTGTTTGTGCTGGGATCGCGATAAGGATGGGAGCGGGAAAGGGAGCAGGTAGAGGAGGCTTAGAAACCGTGAAAAGGGCGTGCAGAACGCTCTTCTTCATGATTCTCATGCTGGCCTCGCTGCTTGTCTCCTCAGTGCCTCTCCTTGTCGCCATCGCAGACATCGCCATCCCTTGCACCGTGTTGTCGACCTTCACCTGCTGCGAGTCTTGCCTTTCGTTCAGAATCGACTGGTCGACGTACAGTTTCCGCTCCTCTCTTGTGGATATCCCTCTCATCTCCGTCATCCGCTCAGTCGCGGCAATCTGTAAGGGTCTTTCTTCTTGTATTCTTCCTCCTCCTCTCCCGCACTCGTGTCTCGACGTTTCTGGTTTTGCCGGTCGTGCATGCATGCGTGCAGTGTTTTCTCCTCTTCTGGCCTTGCTTCTTGTGCTTTAGAAGAACTTCTTCTTTGTCTTCTTATATCTCTTGTTCTTGTTCTTGTTCTTTCTCATGCACAGGTGCTTACTTCGTATGCGAGGTACCGAGCCTCTGCCATGGCCCTTACTTAGGTATTACTGTGATCTCCGGGATTGTCACCACGGTGTTCTTGTCAGCCAAAGCTTGCCTCTACAACACCTTTGATTCCAGAAACGGAATTTCGCCTGTTGCAGTGGTGGATGGACAGCACCGTTTGGGCTTGCCCTTTCTATTGATATCCTCTGCCGTCTTTGCTCTGGTCCACATCATGGTGGCCTACAAGTCAAGATGTCAAGCTCGCCGCAAACTTGCTTTCTTCTTGATGGATGCAGAATCGGTTAGTTCATCATCAATTCTCTCTCTGCTTGCTTCCTGTATATGTTCCCAAGAAAAATTCTCTGTCAACATGTCAAGCTCATTGCTTCCTTGCTTTGTTCGTGATGGATGCAGAATGGGTCATCATCAATTCTCTCTGCTTGCTTTCTGTATATGCTCTGAAATTTTTTTTCTCTCTTTGGAGATGCATCTGTATACTAAAACAGCAGCATCTGTGTTATTTGCAGGTTTCTGTCTCCAAGATCAGTGGAAACTCTTACCCAAGAAATCCTCGGGCTACTTCCTCTCCTCTCCTCTTCAGGAAGATGGACTTGGATTGCAGTAGCTTGGTAGGAAAACATGATGGTGACAAAGATGTCCCTGCCCACATGCTTGCAGATAAACAGAGCCTTTTTATGGACTGTAAAGGACTTGTTTTGCATTATAAAGTCATTGATGGAGGTCTGTATCGCAAGCAAGAGGATGATGATGCTTCTACCGGTGGCACAGGATTTCATTCAGCAATAAACATGAATCCAGTCTTCCAGACAGCAGTGGCATGGAACCCTTCTGGTAGAGCCTCCTCACTTCATGCTCCTGTGCTGAGCAATTCTTCACCTCGGTTTGCAATCCCTTCAATTGTCACTGGATGGCCAGCAATTGGGCAGCAGACAGGAGGGCAAAAGCCATCAGCGGTGTTGGAAAGCTTGGAATTTGTATCTGAAGGGGATTCCAAGCTTGTAGAGCTGTATGAAAAGGACACAGGAGTGGTGCTGCTCCATGGATTTGGGGGTGGTGTATTCTCATGGCGACATGTTATGGGCTCCATAGCAATGGAAGTTGGATGCCGTGTGGTTGCATTTGATCGGCCTGGCTGGGGCTTGACATCAAGGCCAAGAAGATCTGAGTGGGAGACAAAAGGGCTTCCAAATCCATATGATCTTCATGCACAAGTGGATCTGCTCTTTGCATTCTGTCAGGAGTTAGGGTTGAGATCAGTGGTTCTTGTGGGCCATTCAGATGGTGGCTTGCTTGCTCTCATGGCTGCTGCAAGGGCTCTGAAGTCCAAAGACTCTATTCAGGTCTGTTGCACATCACCTTTGTGAATTCCATCTTTTTGCACTTATATTAGTGACATGAGCTGCTGAAGTCTCCAATCTTCTTGCAGCAGGCATTGATATTGGAATTGTGTGCGTTGGCAAGCAGGTTGAGGTAAAGGGACTGGTATTGGTAGGTGTCAGCTTGTCAAGAGAGGTTGTTCCTCCTTTTGCAAGGGTGCTATTGCATACATCACTTGCTCGACACATGCTCCGGTCGCTGCTTCGGTCAGAGATTGGGCAAGTGACCACACGCCGTGCATGGCATGATGCTTCCAAGCTTACCTCACAGACTCTTGATCTATACAAGGTTTGCATTCTACACTGTGTTTTGCTTCTGGAATCTTGTTGTGCCACTGCACAGGCTGCAATTGCAATCAAGTTGTGATACTGAAGTTGAGGATGGGATTGCAGGGGCCTTTACACGTGGAAGGGTGGGACAAGGCACTGGCAGAGGTTAATAGGGCCTGTATGACTAGTGCAGTCTTGTCCAGTGCTAGTGCAGCAGAGCTGATACGGTCTGTGGCCAACCTACCAGCCCTAATTGTTTCTGGGGTCCACGACAAATTGGTTCCTTTGAAAGCTTCCCAGTCCCTTGCATCTCAACTTCCTCTCTCTGTAAGTCTCTCATCCTGTTGGGTTTTTTGGTTTTGAACAGCAGTAACTTGGAGGTTGATTAGAAGTTTGAGAAATATGCATCTTCATTGGCAAAACCCTAACTGGGATATTGGCAAAATGCAGAGACTGGCAGCAATTCCTGGGTGTGGACATCTACCGCATGAGGAATGCCCAACAGCCTTACTCTCATCTACAATTCCTTTTATTTCGCGGTACCTTCATGAACAAATGATGGATCACCTTGTATAACATGGGTTTTCTCTTGCCCTGATGATTTCAGGGACTGATCGAAAGAAGTTACTACTCTTTCCAGTTTTGAGAGCCACCCCACAATTTTGTAGCAAATTAGTTAGGATTGGAATCAAGTACACAAGTACAGCATGTCATTAATTGAGTTATGAATGAGTCCTCATTGTACCAATCTTGCCAAGTTAGCTTGACCATTCTCTGCCTGAAAGAGTGGTGGCTCTCTGGGGCAAAGGCTGGGTAACCAGCTTGTACTATATCACTGTATTCTATTTCAGTCGATCAGCATGGGCTTGACAGGAGTTCCTCCTGGTCAAAATAATGCTTTTGTGTTTCATAGGCAACTTTTGTACAATGGTCCATTATTAGTAAAGAGTCATTAAGTGTTTTGCTTCATTGCAATTTGCAGCATTTCATGTTGAGAAGCAACCTGCTCTCTATGGTATATCCATATATTATTGCTCCTTTTCAGTTCTAGATTGTTTCTGTTTGTACTGGGCTGACAACAGAGCATGATCTCAGGATCCATGATGCTGCCCATGTCTTATTGTCAAGATTAACAGTGTACAGTCCTCAAATCCTCACATGCTGTAATTGTTGCAGATGCTTGATCTTCTTCTTGGCACTGGTTTGGTTTGACATCTTGTTGTCAAAGTTAATAAAGCTCTATTTTTGTGTTTTAACTGTTTAGAAAGTCTCCAACTATATTAGAGTACACTTCTCTGAAAGTGATTGATCTTCTGATCCCCAGAATTGCTTAAGAATCTGTCATTGTTTTGGGTTAACCAACTGCACACAATCAGGTATCTTTTTCATGAGGCAAATCATTTCAATCCTGACATTTTTACAGGTCAGAGGATCATGTGGCTTGATTCACCTTTTGAAACTGGTGAATTGAGCTTCAACCCCCCATATTCTTTTATCTGTTTGGCATCTTGTGTTGCTTGTGATAAATAGTATTATGGAGGTATCATATGTGGCATTGTTGATTGCTCATCAATCTAGTGGACTTTGACATAGGAGTGTCAATTTTGCAGCTTGCAATGGCCAAGAAGTGACGACAAGGACCATGTTCTCTGGTTGTTCTTTCTGCCTGTGGAATTGATTTTTGTTGTGTGAGAGGAGAGTTGGAATCTGCGTTTGAGATGTGGTGAGATTTTGTCAATGATTGTGTTGCTCTGGTGTGTGCTTTCTTCTGTAAAGCAGTGTGGTGCTCTGTGATTTTGTGATTCTGAGGTTTTGCCACTCATCCTGTTGTTTTTATCTGTGTTCTGTGGTTGGGATGAGGGACTTGTTTCTGCTGAAAGGAGGGTATGGGGAGAGAGGAGCATTCTTGTAATCTCCTGAGCTTCAGAACTTGCAGACTAGTGCTTCACTTTGTGCCAGAGGGTCTCAAGATTCCCTTGAGCTCCAATTTTATCCAGGATCTGTTACAGAAACAACTTAACAACAGCATACCTGAATTTCTCTTTATACAATTTATATTCAGTGACAGAAGCTTGTGAGATCAAGAGCTGTAGAAGTTTTCAGTTAGTCAACATGAGCGTGATGTGCTATCTTCTGGTGGAGTCATCATGGAGGATTGTGAGCTGCAATCAGGGGGCAGGCATGACTCAATAGAGAAGATAAGTCCATGCTGGGGCGCACTGTGGATGTGCTTACTTCAGGGGCAAATACCAGAATACAGCTGCAATGGTTGACCATGTACCAATCAACAAAACTACCTTCAAATGTACTTGCCACCTGCAGATAGGTAACTGGCATTGTTGAACAGACAAACCCCTGAGTATTCCTAGTGTACCATATTCTTTGATTGACGAGATGTTTGCAGGCAAGAGATGGAGTGCAGGATTACTGATTGAGGATTTTGAGCAGTTGAATTTTGAGCAAGCTGCCAAATGGTACTTTTCCTGGTTCATGAAACTTAATCTCTCATGGTCCATCAACATATCTGTGCTGCTATATTGCTCAACATTTTTGAGGTAAGGTTGGATTTTACTTTGTCTTTCTCAAATTTCTTGTATGATGAAGGCTTAATTGCAGCAGCAAAGACATTTTGGATCTCTGGTAGCTTGCATTATGAAGCACAGTCGGTAGCTTATGAGCTGTGAACAGATGTGAGCAAGATATCACACTGCAGATTACCTACCACAATTGTGTAGGCAGTTTGTGTAGTAGAATAGGATTTTCAAGATCAATATGGGGAGAGAGAAATCCTACCTGGGAGGATTGCCATACTGTGTTACTCTGCACCGAATGTCTCTTCTTTTCACAACAATCAGGAAGAAGGTTTGGATGCCTGCTTACCAGTATGACTCTGTTCATTTTCTTCTGATCATTCTTGTCTCATCTCCCGTCCATTGGACAATGGCTACATACAAGTAGTGATTGTGATTGTTAGAATACCTAACCTCAAATATGAAGGTTTTGGTTTCAAAGCATCTTGCTACATAATGCATCTTCTTTGTAATGTATTATTGGAATGTAATCTTGTGCTTGCTGTTGTCTCTGTCAGCTTTAAGATTCTGGTCTGATTTTTCTCTCTTTGCCAAGAATTCACCAAGTTCTAAATCATATTCAAGCTCTGCTGGTTAGAAAACTCTATGTGAAAGTGCACATGCTTTGGGTTGATGCTGATTTCAGTACTGTGTTTTGTGCTGCAGTTGACCACGAGCTCTCTCATGTATTCCACTTCTCAAAGAATTTGTTGAGATGCATTCTGAATTCATCTGAAAGGTTCTGGAATTACTCTTTTAAGTAATCTACATCAAGTTGATGTTAAGATTTGGAAACCTTGCAAATGAAGGAGCTTGGTTAAAAAACCTCAATTTTCCATGCAGGATAAGGCCATCTGGAATTGGGCAAAGTGCACAACTTTCCAAGGGACTGAATAGATTTATTCAAGATGCAATTCAGGCTCTGCTTTTTTCTGTCATGATCTACTCCTATGTCTTTACTATGTGATGTGGCTGTTTCATCATCTATCATTTGCTGGGACCAGAAGGTAACAAGGTTCTTGTTTTGTGCAATCTTGCAGTGAAACAATCATCCAGAAAACTCGCAAAGAAATCAACCCAGAACTTGCGCCGTTGTGACATGAACAGAACCTGATAGTGAGCACACTCAAATACTTTCTTCTGACTATGCACATTGTCCCAAGAGTGACATCAGTTTTGTTATAATATGCATGTACGCAGAGAGTAGAGACTATAAAATGATATAGTACTTGTTCGGTCCCTCATTTTGAGGAATGTGCACCAGATGTTACTGTGAGTTCTGAGTGCATTTTCTGGGAAACTTGTGAAACATTTCCTATTTTAGCTATTGCTAGTTTTTGTGCAGTTCTGCATTTTGAGGAATGTTCACAAGGTATTATTTTTTAGAAACCTCATGAAATATTTCTTTTTGAACTGTTGCTGGTTTGCACCTGTTTGAGATTTCCCAATGTAGTTGGAGGGCGCTTTAAATCCATAATCTTCCCTCCTCTCACACTGGAGGGCATCTTATGTTTTTGGGTGGGCTCTTACATTTTTGTAAAGGCCAACTGATTTTTCTTTGTGTGATGGATATGAAATGACATGGTGTTCAGATGGGTGTGTTACAAGAATTTGGTGATGCCCTCTGCTGCTCCCTTGGGTGGGTGCCTTCTTATTCTGGTAATGCCCCCATCTGAGGGTCTTACATAAGGATGGGCAGAAACACTACACAATGTACTTTTCATTTGGTTCCACATTTTGAGGAATCTTCAATAGGTTAATTACATTTTGAGGAATGCTCACGAGTTTTCTGAAAACCTTTTCTTATCTATCTCAGCTACAAAATCTATTTACCAAACAGGACCAGAGTCTCTTCATCAGGTCTCATGATCTGGAAGTCTACCCATTTTGTATCCTTCATTGGTGACTCAATTACAGTAGAGCAGCACTGGGGCTTTCTTTTCACCCATCTTAACAGGTTTCAATATTGTTTATGTGCTTTCTCAAAATGAAGCACAACTGTTTTTCTGTATCAATTTGTCCAAAATTTTTGCTGCGGAGTGTGTGTCGGTGTCCCATTTACTGTGTCCCCAGTTCTGATTTCCACACCACATCTTTCAAGCCCTTGGATAAATCCTTGTAGAACTGCAAACATGCAAACATTACCAAAACCCACGATCAATGCTATGAGAAAAAACCCCTTTGAAACTTCACATAAATGAAAAGCAACTGAAAGCATACACCACCAGTTCAACCGAGTTGACACACCAGAGTAGAGTTTTTATACAGCAATGTTTTGCTCATGAAAAATTGACATGAAAAATATGGTCACAGTGCAGATGACAATACAACAACCATTAGAAGACATGAATTTGTGACAAAAGTTCACTCATTTCAATGACACAACTTTTTTCTTGCACCTGAAACCCACTTAGTAATAATAAAGTCTTTTGATCTAAGAGTGCTGCATTCAAGCATAAAAACAACAGTCCAAAACAGGTATCATAATTTTGGACTATTACGTTCACCTAAGTACAAAGAGAACTCACACTATGGTACTCCAGAGTGTCTCCATGTGCTTTGCTTAATTCAACCATGAAAAGAGAGGGCGCAACCTCAAACACCTGCAATCCCATGTCATAGTCTTAGAACCAAAACATTTGTGCACTTTGGGACAAAACTCTCAACTCAGAGATTGATTAACATAGACTAATGGCAGCAGTGTTGTTTTTTTGGGGCAAATTTTCACCACTTCACAATGCAAAAAATCCTTGCGGCTCATACAAAGGATTTCTCATGAAAAAAAAAGTGCCAAAGTTGCCCCGTTTTCAAGGAATTGTTTTTCTGAAATCATCATATTTCAACAACAGGTTCCAACATGTTGCAAAAATATATTAGGATTCTTGAAAAAATTCTTACTTACACTTTGAACTGTAGCCATCACACTATTTAACCGACATACCAGACATTGTTTTCCAGGTGAGGGTCATGAAGCAAGGCTGTAGTTTACCCACCTGGGTAGCCACTGAAAGATGCCCCTTTCGGCCATGTTTATCTCCTCTCATTTTCATCTTGAAATCCCTTGTTTGGACATCAAACCCAAGTGGCTTGGCAACCTCTTCAATACTTGCAATGATTTCATTCGCAGGTTTTGTGCTTGTGAACCTTGTATCACCTTTTCTCGGATCCTGCAATGTCACCATGTACACGCACACAAGAATTAGAGCTCAATCTTCCCTCATCGATTCTGATTTTCATTTTTGTTCAGATTTTTTTCCTCTCGCTTCTTTAGTGTTTTAGCCTTCAATGAAGAGTTTCATCTGGGTGCGTAAATTATCAAGTTAAGAAGTATCTGTTACACAAAGAGAACAAAATCTTAAAAGAAATTTTTTTGTTGCTTTCAATGAACGCAAGCTTACAAGTCTGATCAATTTTACCTCGGGTGTGTCAAACAAGCCAGAGAGGTTCAGCACATTAGAGAGACTGATGAGCTGAAATGCATTCATGATAGTAGGCTTCTTCTCATTCTTCTCCATTGCCATGTGCTCCTGTTTAATTGTAAGACAATAACATGAAAACCGTAAGTCTCTTCACCACAGACCACTTCTACTGAAACTCCAAAGGATGAAAAGAATTCTGTGTTTCAAGAATTTAGTGCCCAAAAAACAAGACTTGATTTAATCTGTTTTTATTTTTATTCTTATTTTCACTCAATTTCATGTTAGGTTGTTGTACTTCATCCAAAATACTGTGTGTACAAGGCATTATACCGCTACTGCTGGAGATGCTTGTATTGTCGATTTGCTGAAAACGGACTCAACATCATCAAGACTGATATCATCCTTCTGTTCAAATTTGGCTGGTGTGTAGCCTTTCTTGAACCAATCTGTCTTGTATATTTGTTCTGCGGTTATCCGCTGCCCATGACACCATGATAAATCAAGTTAGTTTAGGCACATTGAAGTTTTTTTGCACATTTTGTAGAGAACACACAGAAATATTACTGAAAAACATTGGATTTGAACAACATCCAACACTTACAGTTTTGGGGTTAGGATCCAGTATCTGCATGATAAATCTCCGGGCAGCTGGTGAAAACCAGGGTGGGCAAGTGAATTCAGCTTTGTGTATCTGCACCAGATTCTCAGGTATGAGTTGGAAGGGGAAACTATCAATCTCTGCAACACAACATGCAAATCGTGTGTGGAGCTTCTTCTTCACCCCCTTAAGAGTTTCCTTATTCACTCGGTCTCAGAGTTAGAGATTTTCAAATAGACCCAAAAGAGCCAATCAACTGGTCGCCTTGATCTCTAGCATTTAGCTCCTGATCAACACAACATGGATTTTACCCCAACAAGTCCAAAACAAGAATTTATGGAAAAAAATACCTTTTACTCTTCTTGAAATGAAACATACCTTCTTGTATAAGGTCATGAGACTGGGTTCGTCAAAAGGCAAATAGCCAGCCATCAGCACAAACAGGATGACGCCACATGACCACAAGTCGGCTTTTGCGCCATCATAACCTTTATCATCTATCACCTGTGGTGGCATAAGAATTGCATCAGCAACTAATCTACAGTAAGTTAAAAGGATTAAACTGCGTATTATATAACATTGAAATCAATTTCCCCAAAAGCTTGTAGTGCGACATTGCTTTTGCTTGCCACATGTGTAGACACTTCTTTTGCCAACCACAAGTTCTAATGTCGCACTTCTTTTGCTGGTCACAACATGTGATTCTCTTGATATTCAATATTCTGAATTTAAATACAGTGCATGATGATTGAAGCTCCTCTAAGTTCGACGCACCCAAAATCAAATATTAATTGAAAAAGAAAATGAGAGAACAAAAGTTAAGTAGAGAAATTCTACTTAGCCAATGATATGATGCAAACTTCTATTTAAGGAAGTGTTCAGCATTACAATTTTTTTGTTGTTGGTGATGGGTCAATCAAAGTGGCTCATTGCAATAATAATTAAAAATTGAACTTTCAGATGTACCCTCAAAACTAATTAATAGACTATATTCAGTGTCTCATGTTATAGTAAAGGGGCTTTAGAAAAGGTTATGGCCAGAACTCCATGTCACTTTTGATCAAGAAAGCACAGCAGAATAAAGACTGAAAAACCGACATAATTCTTTTTTGTAAGAAACCAAAAAAAGAAAAAGCCATGGAACAAATGAAGGTAAAATAATAGGGTCAAGAATATCAACCTCTGGTGCAACATAATTCGGAGTTCCACATGTTGTATGGAGTAGGCCATCCGACTGCATAAAGAATCAAATAACAAAAATAAAATGAATCACCATCCACCGAATTTTTAGGATCGCTTCTTCCCAACATCCTTCAGTTACAGTTAGAATTTTTGGGCAGTTCCACATGAGGAGGGTATTGAAAGGTGGGTTTGCATACTCTATAATTTCATGGGTTGCCCTCATAGAAAAGGCTCTACACTTGTTAATTCACAAGCCTTCAAAACAGGAAGAATTAAACTCATGGGTGGTCTTCATAAACAGGATTTATACACAAAAAACTTCAAAAAAGGAAATTTGTGGTAATAAACTTTCACTCGTTGCAGAGATGCTAATGAATCCATGGGAGAAAGAGAGAGCCATACTCTAAATTGCTGGGGTAATGCACTCAGACCAAAGTCGGATATCTTGAGATTTCCAGCAGCATCCAAGAGCAGATTCTCAGGCTATCCAAACCCCATCAAAAAAAAATCAAGCAAGACTATTAACTATCATAGTATGGAGAACTATCAACCAAAAACCAGTTTTCCAGTTTTGAGTTCTGCTGCACAGTTAGCACACCTGTGAATTCCTCCACAAGACTTTAAAAAACACTTCCAAATATGATATGAATTATTTTTCATTTTCACAAAACTCCTTTGCATGAGTAGCACTGAATTTTTCTTAATTGTCAAGTGGTGAAAATTTTTCCCAAAATGATGGCTGCTTGATACTGAATGCAACAAAAGAAAATTATGATAAATGATTAATACCCACCTTGAGATCTCTGTGATACACTCCCCGACTATGGCAGTAGTCGACTGCATCAATGAGCTGCTGGAAATACTTCCTAGATTGATCCTCTCTCAGTCGGCCTTGGTTTAGCTGAAAGGATCCACCCAGCCCCACAAAAGAAAAAAATTAAGAAAACTTCAGACCACCAGCAGCCTAGTAGGAGTTCTCAAATGTAAAAAGAGTGAATTCTATGTACACATTTTTGTTTGTGAAATAGTCTGTCTTTTCTTAAAACAAAAGAACACGACATTCTTGTGAGGGGGATTCTTGGTGAGTCTTACAATTTTGTTGAAAAGCTCACCACCAGTGACATACTCCAACACTAAATAAATCTTTGTCTTGCTTGCTAATACCTGCAAATTTGCACATGTGTTGATGATTGGTGACCATTGTCAAATTCAATTCCATAAACCACAAAGAGAAAAATTCCATCAAATGCAAATACATAAAGACAAACATTGCCAGGGAAAGAAAAAAAAAAAAACCCCACAATTGTTTTGGTAAAACAAACCCCTATGAAATGCAAAAAATTTGAAAAGAAGTACAATTTTCTTCTAATCTACCCATGATGATTCATATCCTCTTTTTCAAGAGACCAATTTTCATTGAAATGGGCACTGGCTTACCTCGAAGATCTGCACAATGTTAGGATGCTTCACAAGCTTCATGGTGGAGATTTCTCGCTTGATCTACAAGCAATAAAATCAACAAAGAGAAAAACAATCAAATCCCGGACAGCAACAATACTTGTAATTTTAACAGAATTATTATTATACAAACCACCTAGTACAAAATCTGTGCAGATACAAACAATTTGCACTATGGGAACTGTGAAATTTGCAACCAGAATAGTGTGGGGGCAAAAAGTTCAGAAGCATTTTGCTGAAAATTGTTTTTCAATTTAAGAATATTATTGTGGAAAACTTGTTTAGAAGAATGAAATTTTTGCTGCTAAAAATTGGAGTTTCATGATTTTCAAGCCACTAAGTGGGTAAGTTAACAAACTTTGGGATGCAACATTAAATTTACTTCATGGAGGAATTGCAATCTCTTGCAACCCAAGTTGAATCCCATGAAAATTCATGAAGTTCCAATCAATTCTTCATGAAAATTTCATTTGTTGCAAGAAAATTTAGAAGACAAACAAGAAGAAGAAGAAGACTTTGACATTGGAAAGAATAAGTTTGCACTCTGAAAGTGTAAAATTTTGTGCAATCTGATTCTCTTCATGAAAAATCATGTTTTGCAAGAAAATTATTATAATTTCTTGATGATGAAGAAGAAGACGAAGTTCTTCATCAAGATTCTCAACTAGTTGCACCCAACTGAGTTGTTTGCAAGATCTTCATGAAAATCTCATTTCTTGCAAGAATGTCTTTGTTTTTTTGTTCCTTCACGAAGGACAAAGAAGGAAGAACAAGAAGAAAACAACAAGATGTTGATGAAATAGTTCATGAAGAACCTGAGGAGGAGCTAAGATATTTTGTACCTGTTGAACCATCTTGTGTTTGAGGATTTTGTCTTTGTCGATGATCTTGATGGCAAAGCTTGCACCAGTGTCCACATGTCTGCCATACTTCACCTTAGCAAATGTCCCCTCCCCCAGTGTCTTTCCTATTTCGTAATTCCCGATCCGCGTCCGTTGCTGTATTTGTTGTTGTTGTTGTTGGTGTTGTTGTGCAGCAGCACTCATCTTCATGCTTGCAGCTTTGCACTAATTGCAGCAGATCTAGATTGCCTGCAACAGCAGCAGCAGCAGCAGCAGCAGCTCTAGTTGTTCCTGGTCCCAAGTTCTCCTCCTCTTGCCCCTTCTGCTTCTTCTTCTTGTTTTTCAGCTTGAGCTTCTCCTCCTCCTCCTCTGTTTCTGTTTGTAGTAATTAGGATTTTCTTGCTGCTGGAACATTCATGAGCGATGATGATTAGCTTTCCTCCTCTGCAAGTCTAGTACGAGAACTGCTACTACTACTACTACAGCTCCTGCAACCTGCAGCAGATTATTGTTTTGTTTCATGATCGAGTACACATAACGTCGGCCATGACCTGCAGCTCATGCATGATGATCACGTGCTGCATGCAGTACAGCAGCTACTTTCAAGACACTAGATTTTTTTTTCCCTCGCAAGAATCTTAGTAACTACAATTATTAAGCTCCGGCAGCCGGATAATTTTCTGCATGAATCCTAGTTGAATTATTGTTACGAGCATCTCTAGTTGCAGTGCAAGAAGCAGCTTCGTGTCGTGAACCAATGCAGTAGATATATACTAGTGACTAGATTACAAAGAACAGCAGTGATTGTCTCCACCGCAACTAGCTAGCTGCATCAGAGCAATCATCCGGCGAAGATTCTCAATCCGAGCATAAAATTTCAAGCTTCATTCTGAGAACAAAGCTGCATGGAGCAGTCGAGTTCATGGATCTAAAGCTACCCGCTGCACTCACCGGGTTAATCTAGAACTCGGCTTGTAGGACCACCGCAACGCTCACACCGTCGGGACCGGCATCACAACGTCGACGCTGCTGCTGCATCGTCCTGCATGAAATCCCACAATATTCATGGAGCTCATTTCCGCTTGAATCCTCATAGACTCCGTCTCCCCCCAGAAGCGGTTTCGGGAATATTGTCACGCCTGCGGCCGCAGCTTGTTGTATTGTAGCTACAATAAGATATGTGTTTCCGAGGATGAATTGCCAATCTTCTCGGGTGAAAAAGATCAAGATCTTTCGATCATCCGCTTCCCTCCAGCAGCTAGAGGCAACAGAAACAACCAAAAGCTCATTCAAAGTTCGCCCCGAAAGTACTGCGGAAGTTCTCAAGAGACCTGACCTTAGCAGCGAACTCTGACTCAGAAAACTGCTTCTTTCCGATCACAACCACAAGAAGAATCTTGCAAATCACAAGCTCAGTACTTGCTGGGTCCTGCAGTACTTCACAAATCTCGTCGGCTCAGGAAAAAAAACACGCACAAAGCTCGTCTCTATATAATTTCAGCGAACTGGCTGCTGTGAGGACTGCAGCTGTGGACTAGCTAGCACCAATTCAGAAAACCACAACCCGAATAAGATTTCAGAAACAAAGCTCTCGGAAACGGAATCGCTAATCTCTACGCCTGGAGAACCACAAAAACAACAAGAAAAAGAAGTTGAAATCTTGGAAAACTTCTTCTTCTTCTTCTTCTTCGCTGGAAAGTAGAGCAAAAACAATGAAAACCCGAGATGGGGAAAGAGAAACTCGGAGCTTAAATACACGAGTGATTTCTCTTGGACAAAACCACGGGAAAATCGACGCGACAAAAGCTCAAGGAGGAGCAGCAGCTGCCTCATATAGCAGCTCCCTCGCTCTCCGCGAAGAACGCCGGAGAAGGGCCCGCCCCCGGGACCGGGCCGACGAACTGACGGGGCCGGCGGCGCTGTCCCCGAACCTCGTACACCCGTCGCCGGCGGCGGCCGAACCTCCTTCTTCCGAACCAGATTTCCGAGCCTCTTTAGGTTGGAGACCTAGGGCTTGTCCATCCTTTTTTTTAAAAAGCTGCCCGTTAGATGCTTTTGGAAATTGCTTATTTCTGGGTCATTCTTTTTCTTTTCTTTTTCGTTTTTTGGGGTAGTTTGGAGGGGGCCAAAGGGATTTATTTATTTTTTTGGGTTAGGTGCGGGGTGGTTTAAGGGGGTAGATTTTATTTTATTTTTAAAAAAATTTCCAACTTTGATGGTTACCTAATCAAGCGAAAAATTGGAGATTGATGTTGTGAATTTTCTAATTTTAAAAATATTCACTTAAATCAAATTATGAAGTGAAATCACAGTGCTAAAAATCCATTCAAAAATAAAAACATAGTGCTAAATGTTTTTCCACAAATTATGAGATTATTATATCATACTAACCTTGGGCAGCACAAATGGTTTTTTTTCCCCCAAATTTTGTCATGTGGCCACAATGGGCAATCATCCACAAGAGGAAATAGCCAAATTTGGCTACAGATCAGACAGGACAGTATAATTTTTCTAAAAGACCTGCTATGTTATGGCAATCTCCAAGAATCTACTATTTAAAATATAGCGAGGAAAAAAGCTTTTTCCAGTGTTGCACTGGTATGACCCTTTTCACATATCAGCCGGATATTGGTATTGAGTTACTTTCATACCCGCCTGATACTGGGTATTGGATCGGTATACATACCAGTACCATATACCTAGGTTGTTCCCCATATACCAGTACAACACTGGTTTAGGCTAAACCCTAAACCCTAAACCCTAGAAATATGGCTACCTGATATTGAGGATTTTTTTCCAAAAAATTCCTTTGTACCCTCTTGCCATAGACTTTTTTTTTTTTTTTTCCCTCTCGCAGTTTCGTTTTAAAATTTTTCCCCCCAAAAAAAAATAGAACTGTGACGGCGGCCCTGAAATTCCATGAAACGCCCCCACATGAGGCTTGCTTATACAACGGGCGGGAGCCCCGCCCACCTATATGAAGGGAAATTTCTAGTGTTCAATAATTATAAGCAAACTCGTACTTCGGTTTTGAACTTGCCATATTCATATTCCCGGGTGTGGCAAAAATTAGGCATAATTTTTTAATGGCTAATTTTTTAAAAAATACCAGACCAAGGTCCAAAAATCAATCAGAAGTGGGGTCCAATTTGAAGCAACGTGGACCCTTGCATGTCTTTGGCCAATAGAAAAGCCAAATAGAACCCAAATGTCAATAGCCAATAGCCAAATATCCAAAAACCAATAGCCACCAAATGCTCCACTTCCAACCATTTCAAGTTGTCACAATTGAGCCCACAATGAAAAATAATAATTTCTGGCCTTTTGGGTCTTTCCTAGTCCAAGTCTAAATTACACCCAAAAAAAAAGGGCCTTAAATAATGTTCCATGCACAAAAATGGCCCCATTTGAGAAATTTCATGGGTGTTCTTGCTCTACCTAGTGTCCAAAGTGGCCCTAAATTTAGCCCTTCAAGCTTTTCTTATTTGGGGTTAACTAGGGGCCTTACAAGTGGCCGTTTCTTCTTCTTCTTCTTCTTATTATGTCATTTCCAAAATACTCAAACAAACATGTGCATTCAAGGGTCCAATTTTTCAAAAGACGATGCACACCAAACACACACGGATTGAAAAATAATACCACATGCAATGCACCACGTTCTAATTCAAGCCTCCAACGAGACTTCGGGAGTCAAACAAGAGAGCCTCCATTCATGACACCCTGAAAGGTGATCAATAGTGCCGAGAGAAACAACCCGTCGCACAAACTTCAAAGTCATGATATGTGCAATCCTTCTCCTCCACCACGGTTATGTTAAGTCACCCATGGTTAATTTTTGCACCCTTCATTTCCCCTTGAGCAACAAATTCGTGTGAAATAAAATGGGTTTTTAACCAAAAAAATTTAATACCGTAGTAGTACCTCTACCATTTTGTGACAATTTTTTATTTTTTCCATTTTTCACTTTGACACTACAATTTTAAAAAATTCTGAAAATTCCTACACAGTTCAGGTGAGAAAAAAAAATGCCAAGTAATTTTGCACTAAGAAGATACACCGGCGCACCACCAAGCTTTAGGGCAGGAGGCAGTCAAAAAATAAAATAAAAATCTAAACAATTTCTAAACCTTTTGGCATTGAAACTAGCTGATTTTCTGAGGGGAAAAAAATATATATTAAAAATTTATATATATATATATATATATATATATATATATATATTGAAAATAATTTAATTTATTGTTGGAATGGTAAAGGTACTACTACAATATGTATTTTTAAATGGGGATTTTAGACTTCTATCCGACAAGGAAGAGCCTACACGAGCATTGCCTTTCATGTTTGTGAAGTATTTTTCATAACCAATCAATTGTTCCATTTGCTTCATCTTTGCGAATAAGACAATATTGTTATTCAACTCAAATGGTTTGCACGTTGTTGGGATTTATGGGTTCCCTTCTATGTCAGTGTTGTACAGAAGATAGGCTCTCTAGCATGTTGCCAAAATATAGTAGGATTCTTAAAATTTTATATTTTCCTCTCTGACCTATAGCCAAATTTGGCTAATTTCTCTTGTGGATCATCCCTGATGTGGTTACATCACAAAATTTAGCCAAAATAACACTAGATTATTGTCTTCTCTTTTAGGGCTACCTATATAGGTTACAAGTCGAAAGACTTTGGGCAAAACATATTGTGAATAACATATTGTGCTACTATTGGGTTGAACCTATTGGGAACTTGGGGAACTAATTGAGAACATAATTAATAATCAACAAGCACTCGGTGGGAACATGAAGGAACACTATGGAATACATTTGGGAACACCAAATTCTGAAAAGAACATAAGATGGGGTCTAAGCTTGTCTTTGCAATAGGGTGAATTTCATGACAATTTGTTACTATTGTCGGTTCCATAACCACTAGTGTGGCCTGTGCCGTTGGCCCAAGTGTTACCACGTCCTCAACTGATTTTTCCTTCCAAAATCTGGTTTTTGGGAATTTATTTGAATTTTCAGCTGCAAAAAAATCACTTAAAGATCAATATCTCCCATATTCTGAATCCAAATCTTACCAACTAAATTCCATTAAATCCTCTTATCAAGATCTTTCCAACAACACCAAAGACGGCACATTCTAATTCCTCCAAAAGTTTAAGCTACAATTTAATTTAATTTAATTTAATTTAATTTTCAGTGACAAAATCATTCAATATTCAATACCTTTTGCACTGCAAGTCCAACCGTCATGATGGAACCAAGCCCATGCACCCCTCCTCTTCGAGAGCTTTCCAAAGACACCAAGAACATGATCAGAAAGCATCCAGGCTCGGTGGATCTCATAACTACAAAACAAAACAAACTACCTTTCCTTCATAGATATTTAGTTAGGTCATTGCTGATAAGATGATGTCTGCTTGTGTTTGCATTGCATAGGGGAAAATCCATAACAATTTCATTGCATTTATCAGTTGCCATCTAAGAAGCACCTCTTAAGTAACAAACAACTTCACTATGCAAAGTTGGTCTCTCGATTTCATTTGCTTATATGATGTTTAGTGCTTGCAAAGTTGGCCAATGGGTTTCATTTTATATTGCCGTATAGTATTTAATGTAGGGTAAAACCACAAGCTAAGGGCATTGTCAAAAGAAGTGACCTAAGATGATGGGGTATAATCAAGTATGGCCTTGCATTTTCAGAATGTCCTTCACCCATGGATTTACCCATAGTAAAAGACGAGGCAAAGGGTTATTGTAAACCTAGACATATACACATATCACAAGGCATAGATAGGAAGGGGATGGGTTTCATACCTACAAGTAGAAGTAGGTATAAGATCCGTCCAACTCTTAAGGAGCATGCATAATAAGGAGTAGGTTCTTGTGTAGGTGGGATTTTCAAGAATTTTAGATGCCCTCCAAATTCATGCCTCTTGGCATGCTTTACACAACACAAGGAGAAAGTTGGCATGTGGGTTTCATTCTCCAAGGGATTTGGGAAGTTGAGCACAAAGCTAACTTGGCTTTTAGAACTTCTTAATTTGTTTCTTCAAGTACAATTTCTGGATTTTCTTTGGTACTATGCTCTGAATTAGTCATTACCATGAGCCCAATTTTTGGTCCTGATTCAATATACCTTATCCAAGTTAGGGTTAACCCCATGTAGCTTTTGAGAGGGGAGGACTCTAGAAACAATTATCTGTATGGAGTACCTTGGCTGGTTAGGCACTAATTAATTGTTTTTTTGAAAATTTCAAAAATTCGAAAAGTTGTGTGCTTGCCATGCCAAAAAATTGAATGAAGTTCTCAAGCACAATAACTTCATTATTTAGTATAATGTTAAATTGTAATTTTTTTCTTGTTATACAGTAGGCACCTCAACTAAGGGCATCTCCACTCATTACTATGCAAACATCCATATAAATGTTAGTATCCAAAGCCCTTTGAGTAAACTCATCACCAACAATCATGAAACAATAAACCTTCTAACTACATGAATTGTAATTGTTGTTTATTTCACACATTCTTTGCCATGGTTGAAGGTCATGAAAAATCACTTGCAGTCTCCTCTTCTCTTTTTCTAGCCTTCACACATTCTTTGCTATGGTTGAAGGTTGTGAAAAATCACTTGCAACCTCCTCTTCTCTTCTTCTAGCCTTCACACATACTTTGTTATGGTTGAAGGTTGTGAAAAATCACTTGCAACCTCCTCTTCTCTTCTTCTAGCCATCATCAAAGCTTAGAAAACTCACAAGCATCCTTTTATTCTAGCCATAGCCAAAGTTCACAACAAAAACACATGCAACCTTTTTTTCTTTTCTTATAGCCATCACCAAAGCTGATGAAAGCTCACAAGCATGCTTTGATCATGGCCATAATTGACTCTCATGAATCATCACCTATAGACTTTTCTTTTGTTCTTCTTCTAGCCATGGCTAATTCTCACAAAAAATCACAAGCACCATAGGTTTTGGCCATTGCAAAAGCTCACAAACAAATAAAAAAAACTCACAACCCATTGTTCTTTTTTGTGAAGATAACACATTTTGTGCTAATCATTTTATATATTTTTTAATGCTTCTATAAGAGAGAAAATGCACATAATTCAAGCTCACCAAAAAAATCACTAGCACCTTATTCCTCTATTGTTTCATTTAGCAATGAATTTGATGAAATTGACACCGATGCAAAAAGGGTCAACACATTTATAAAGGGGATTGGCATGTTTACAAAAAGGGTTGATGGATAGATGGGTGTGATAATCATAATAAAGGTTAAGGCTAAAGGCAATGTTTCAATCTCACTAGTTTTTTTTGGTATCAAAATTGCAAATATCATGCACATTTGTGTTTGGCCCTTGATCATCATGAATTGTAAAAAGTGTTAATGCACTTCCTTCATCCAAAATGGATACATTTTTCAATATGATAATTGTCATGTCAAGAGTGATTTTTGTTTGTTTAATTGCATGTTTTTTCATTTTTGTGGCTTTTTGGTCTTCTTTTGATACACAACAATATTAAAAACACTTCAAGCTTGGAGCCACAATTACACCTTTAGCAATTTTTCATTTAAAAAAAAAAAATTCACTAGCATTGATTACATTTATTGCAAGTAAAGGTTTAGCCTACCTCATCATGGGCACATAATTTTCTAACTTTTTTTATGCAGACGTTTATTGTAAATAAAGGTTTAAGCCTCTTCATGGGCATGAAATTTTCTAACTCTTATTTTGTTTGTGCCCAATGAAATACACCTATCTTTGAAGAACAACCAACAATGAATGAACATGAAGTATGCATTCTTAGGGTGCTCAATGGCCTTGTATAATTCCAAAGCCTTTCAAATAACATCCTCACTACAAACACCATTTTCATTCAATGCAAAAATTGGAGACCATGTTTTATTGAGTCACATTTTGTTTCCCTAGCTCTTAGTTAGGCACTTTCCGAAATTAGCAAGCCAAAACCGTTGTTGTAATGCAAAGCTATGTGCTCCTAAAAAGTTTTATTTTTTCACTTATTTCCAATAACTGGATCTTTGGATACACGAAACATGTTCCTACAAAGCTATTTATTTTCCTCTACCACAAAAATCTTCCCCTTCTTCATTCTTCTAACTTTTGCATCTTGTGTTGCCATGGTGACAAGAAGAACAACAAGGATCATGCATGAATATGGTGGGTCTTCCCATACACATGATTGCTTGCCCATAATAGGAATGTTAAACCCAACATCATGTGCTACAATGTGAGGGATAGAAATTATTTTGTGGTACCAATTGTGTGATTTACCAAGAAATGATGGTAATGAGGTAAGGGTTTGGTTTTCATGGAATCCATGATTAAGCTTGCCACAATACCATTCACATGCCTTTTATAAGGTGTGGTGGAGGATGTTTTTAAAGCTCAACATTCCTCCATCTCATTCATTCTTCTTAAGGTGATATTGGTAAAAACACATTGTAGCAGATTGTTATGGATCTTATGGTGATAGTTTTCTTTAAGTTGCACAAGTATTATTTCATAAAACTCAAATATAATATGAAAAATATTAAAATAATAGGACTCAAGGAAATGAAACTTTAAATTCAAGTATTTCCAACTTTGAAATGATTACACCAAAACAATTAATACTCAATAAAAGAACAATTTTACAATTGAAGCAAGTCATGCACATCATGGTGCATAAGTAATAGTTTTAAATTTATAACCAAATGTTATGCATAAGAGTCAATTATCAAATTATTTTCTTGATAACTAGGTTGACATTGGCAAGTTAAGGTAGGTTTCAAGATTTTTTCATTTTGGGGCGTTCTTTTTTTGGGTAAACTAAGAAAAGGTGTTGCAATTTACAATGAAAAGGTTTAAAGTTTAATCTACTTGATAACCTACATGAATGAAACATTTATGTAGGTTATTATTTTTAGGGTTTAAATATTAATAACTTATCTAGATGAGAATTTTCAACATTTAGGTAGCTTATCATATTTTGAAATTTCAATAATTGTTAGTTAAGGTTTTTTTTAATTATACTTGGCCAAGTAGGTTATTTAATCAATTATCAAAAAATCAAAAACTAGCTAATAAGTTATTAATAACCATTGATAACCTTATTTATAACTTGATCTTTTTTCACTAACTAATCAACATTGGTAATAACACTAAAGTTCAAAAAATAAAGTTACAAAATTCCGTATTTGTGAAACTATTCCATTAGAATGGGCAGAAATTGGCAAAGTCCATTTGGATACTTAAATTGATGTTTTTAAAAACCAAAATTTAGTGAAAATGTTTTAAAAGGTTGAGAGTGAGATCAATTTAACTTGGATGTGAAAAGAGATGTTAATTTTAACATATCATTTAAAGGCTTTTATTTAAAAACCAATTTATTGAACAAATGTATTAGATATGGATTCTCATAATGAACTTTTTTTTTTTTAAATCATTTTTTTGTCCACTCTTGCACGTGTTTCTTCAATGCACATGATACTATGTGAATTGACAAATGGGACTATTGCATCTTGCATACCTCAACCTTGAACACGAGAAGAAGAAGGCATATCCATTGCCACAATGAACTAACCACAGTGGTGAACCCTAAACCCACCAACGAGTGCACAATGTAATGTGAATGGTGGTGTGTGGATAATAAACACTTTTTCATTGCATTCATAAACCCTAAACCCTGGAACCCTAAACCCTAAATCCTAAACCACAGTGGTTAATTATCTAGTTACGAATCATTCACATGTATTTACATAGGTAGGTAAGTAGGTTGTGTGAGGTAGAAATAAGAGGATTTCTTTATAGGTTGCCAAGGTTTCATCCACAACTAACTACTTTCCAATGGATGGTGCAAAGGTCGGTGCTCATTGAGGGAGGGGGGGTCACATAATTCATCCATCCATCCATCCATCCATCCATTGCGCCTTTGCATAACTCAACAATGAACATGAGGGAGCATATCCATCCCGAGGCTGTGTAGAGTCCAAATTATGATCCAAAAATGCTTTGCTTTTTTGTGATACGAAAGCATCCCTTGAAACCTTTTTGAGAAGCATCATCCCTTGAAGCCTTCCAAGCACATTGCATTGAAATGAAAGCCGAGGATTTTCTTACATTGATTGAAGTGATGCACTTTGATTTTGGCTTTGGTTGAGGGACAAAAGCAACTCTTGAATCATCTTCTCTTTCCTTATACCAACCAACCCTTGTTCCAAACACTACTAAAGAGTAAAAAAAGTTCATATGTCTCACTCCCGAAGGACTTCCCCTAGCAAACCGGTTGGAAAAGCCAAGCCAACCGGTTACAATCTTGTAGCCCACTTTGCTTCAATGGGTGGCACTTCAAGCCTGGGCCGGTGGGCACAAGGCCGGCACCAGACAAGGACTTTAGTTTTCCGACCTAGGCAAACCCCTGAATCAAGTTCATGTTACGTTGAGGCGGACACATTTTGAAGTATTGAAAAAGTTGGCGGCCTCCCCTGAGTGAGGAAATAAGACGTAAAAAATGTGTCCTCTATGGCATGTTCCCTCGAAGACATGTGGTTGGCACTTAGGTGGTGAAGTAGCACCGGCAAGTCATAATAACTTGATCGGGTCAAAAGGAAATGACGGAATCGGTGGCCACCTGAAAAACATGTAAAATCCATATGTAGCAGACTCATAATGGTTGGTGGTCATGTATCAACTTCCGAAATCGATTCTCGGCCGCAATGAGGCAAGTATATAGTATATACTACCTTAGAACCTTGGCATCTTTTGGCACATGTTTGCTGAAATACTAAATTCTTGAATTTTTTTTTTAAAAATCTTGATTTTCTGAAAAAATATTTTTTGGAAATTTTCGACATTTAAAAAAAAATTAAATTATATATATATATAATTTGTGTGAACGCCTCAAAGGTATACAATATTTTGACACCCCTTATTGCGCATCTAGAGGTGAGGTGTGTCAGATAACAAATGCCCAAAACCGATGAGTGTGTTACGGAGTAGAGAGAGACCAGCTACAATACAATACGAAATCTAAACATGACTCAACAACGATCGGGATAACACATCTAAAACTTATCCATCCCAAGCCCAAGCTCGTTAATGTGAATTAGAGTGCAAGTTGTATGGAGGTCGGTCAATTTTCACTTCCTTACAATCAGGCTTCCCTCGAACCAATCATTCATGGAGGTTTGTTTCAAATGAAATGACGCCCCCAGTTTGATTCTTTGATGGGTGGTCTCAAGCTCGCTTGTTCATGTTGCTCGGGATTCTTTGGCTACTTCCCCGCCCCACCCCCCCCCACCAACATGAAAAAGAGTTCTCAAGATGGTGGCAAGTAGAAAATCAAAATGACTTTCCCAAAATATCTCTTCTAAAAAAACTTTTATTCAATATTCCATGGAATATCACTCTCCTCCCTAACCCCCCCCCCAACTCACTTTTGTGACTCACCCAAAAAAAAATATTGTAAAAGAATTGGAAGTCGCTACAAAGCTCAAGAAATTCATTTTAAATATTTGTTCTCCCCCAATGCTTTTGTGATTCACCCAAACACTTTTTTTTGAAGGAATTAGAACTCACCACGAAGCTCTAGAGATTCATTTAAAAATAATTTTCATTCCTTCTCACTTTTATGACTCATCAAAACTCAATAGTGTAAAGAAATTGAAAAGTCACCATGAAGCTCTAGAAATTTACTTAAAATATTGTTCCCCCCCCCCACCCCTTTTTACTTTTGTGACTCACCCAAATGCAAATACTCTAGAGGATTTAAGGAGTCACCATGAAGGTCTAGAAATTTGGTTTAAAAATTTCCCTATCCCTCTCACTTTTGTGACTCACCCAAGCCCGATATCATAAGCAAATCAAATGCCATCATGAAGCTCTAGAAATTCATTTAGAAACACCATTGTAGCAAAATCTTGTTCCCTTGGTTGCTAGTATTGGCTTCCGAGATTTCCAATGGGCCAGCATCCATTGTTGGGTTTACATGCTTGCAAAGGTCACACACACTATGCTTCCAAACAACCCCACCAAAAGAGGGTTAAGCTCACCATTGACACCCAAAAACCATGGTGGTTAGTTATATGAACTGATCATCATCCACATATGTCTCCATGCTTAGTAGCCACCAAGTGCCTTACGAACTTACCTAATTCCTTAGGTGAAGCTCTTTCATTTCCCACCTCATTGCCTATGATACTTACCCACTTACATAGGGAGATACTAAGGGAGTGTGAGGAGGAAGAGGAGGGTTCACTAGATAGGTTAGGTTTAGGGTTTAGGGTTTAGGTTCCCAACTGAACCACAGCTGAGTCACAATGGTTTCCCAATGCTGGGTTAGATAATCCTTTTATAAACCCGAAGCATTCAATTCCACCAACCCACTGATTTTTTTACTCACAAATTTTGCTAAAATTTCAAGCTGAACAATATGATTTCAACCTATGCAAAGGATTTTTTTGCATGGAAAGAAATGGCCCAAATTCTTCAGATTAAAATAAAAAAGAAAATTCGCCAGATGTTAATGATAACTTCCATATGGCTAGCTAAGAATATACATGGATTCATTTTTTTAGTAAATTTTTGTATATCATATGTAGCCAAATTTGGCTAAATCTTTTTTTCTACATGATCACCACCTAGGCTATGTTAAAAAAAAAAAAATTGACCAAAAAAACATTGCACCAAAATCCGGCCTTTCTTCTCTTTTGTGTCTTCACAATTTGGTTTATTTTGTATAGGGGAAGTCTTTCGGTAAAGGGAATTCCATCACATAAATATCTACGAACTTCAAGCGGTCGGATAGTAAAAGTACTTATAAGAGCTCATGTCATCAAACTACCATAGAGTGGGTCTTTTGAAGGAGATTATCATAAGTGAGACCCACCGAGTATTGCATGGCATTGTCCATGACATTTCAAGGGCAAGCGAGTAGATTTTGGGAGGTTTGTTGAAATTGCGTATCAACTTGAGGAAGGGGAATTTCAATGTGCAAAAATTCATAAACCGTTCAAAATCACCACCACACAAGGGTCAAGACTCTACATTATTTACTCCAAAAAAATGAAACATGAAATTTGTGAGTGAAGCATGGAGTGTTTCTTCATATGCTTTTCAGGCTATTGCTTGTTGTTTTGAAGGCAAGCAATTACTAACTCTTTTAAAAAGAATAACACAATTGTTAATCCCCTCTTCCCTATGTTTGACCCTAGCCTTAAATGTCCCCTTTTTTTTTTAGTGATCAATTTAATCCATTGTTTGTCTTCTAGAGAATTATTTTCCAAAATGGCAAAAAAAAAAATAAATTTGTATTTTGGGGTTTTTAATTGCCAAAATTTGAAAATGGATAGCACATGGAACATCCTGAGGACCTAAGTGGAAATTGTAATCCTAGCATCATGACTAAATTTAGTCATCATAATACTACAAATAATATTGATGTGTCATCATGTATATGATATCTTCATTGTTTAATTAAATGTAATTATGAATTGAAAACATATGAATTTTTTATATCCAACTTAGAATTGTGTACTACACATGTGAAATCAAAGTAATTTCATTAATTACATTATTATAACTAAAGAAATTACATTGGAAATGTTGATATGAAACCATTACTAAATCAAATGTAGTTATAAAATTATATACATGTGAAATTGATCACAAACTTTCACATGTAAATTTTATTTCAGATTATGAAATTATTAATGAATCAAATGAAAATATATTGTATTTGAATTTATGTCATATATAAAAATATTTCTAAAAATTAATATTGTGACATTTTCCAATAAACACATTATAGAATTAAATTAAGTGAGGAAATTAAAAAATTTCCAAAATAAAATGTGATTTAAATGATTATTTTTGAATATCTAGCTACTTATAAATCATAGGTGGTGCTTAATAGGTCTAGCTACTTATTGACAATCCTGTTTTTTTTTCAGTTTAATTGAACTAAAATCAATGATAATTCACCTTTGCAATTTTATAGAACTAAGATGTAACTCCCTAAATGGAGGTGGTGGTTTCAACTTTCAACTAATCTCTTATAACTACCATTCTTCACCATTGTATTAGTTCACACTTAAACATTTTAAAATTGTCACAAAGTTGAGATCACACATATTTAATTATTTCAACAAATCTTTCAAATTTTGCAACAATATGGATCTTCGTTAACATGAAACAACTTGTAACAACCACCAAGTTTCACAATCAAAGGCTTGATTAAACTCAATTCACCATACGATGTATTTTTACTATAAATCATTGAAGTCATTTTCAAGCCACATGTTCTACACACTTGGAAGACAAAATTATCAACTTCTCATTCTTGGAGAAGTGAATGTTGTGAGCTATTGACCATAATCACTCCACCTCAAACTTACATTCTAAAATAAGGGACATTTCACAACAACAAAATCATCTATTTGAATTTGAAAGTTGGAAGCACCAACACTTAATCCAATTTTTTTCATCGTGATATAAAGGGAGATGTTAAACACACCTCTATGGACTTTGTGGGTTTCGAGGCATGGTTCTACACAAGGTTCAATTTGTGGACTTCAATGTCAAAACTTGTCTTATCAAGTTTAAAACAAAAACAATTGTCCTCTATGTATTACCACTCCTTGCTATCTTTGAACTTGCAATTCAAAAGAAGGGCCACATTACTATTAGTAGTCTAGTTTCATTCACTTACATGTAACAATGTTCAAATTTATTTTAGCTAAAATTTACACTAACATTAGTCAAACTTTGTAGCACCATGCAAGTCATATCATAGACACTTGCAAACTTCATAGGGAGTTTATAACATCCTACAATATAATGGTAAAGGTGGTTGTTAAAAAAGGCAAGGATCGTTTTTGCTATGCCACTATTGTCATATGTTACATCAAGTGATTTGTCCACACCATAGTTTGATTCACCTCCTCATCAATTTGGTGTAACTTAGTTGAAAAGGTTTTGAAGCTCCATTAGTTACTTTTTCTTAAATCATTTTTACTTGCATGATGTTTGTGTGGGTGTTGTGATATATTATGCAAGATTTTATATTGTGATTGCTTCTTGTGAATGATTTTTAGGTCATTCTAGACAAAGGCATGTCTTTGCTTGATTGCTTAAACCAATCTTCAATTTAATTGTTGAACTAATGTTATTGCCGAAGTGAACTAGCATTGACAAGTGCACAGCTTAGGATGGATAGTTTGTGGATAGGAAATTTTTTTCCAAGGTATTCTTGTCCTATAGTTAACCATGGTAATTAACTATGTACTAAGCATCCACATGTATCTACCTAGCAAGTACCCACCAAGTGCCTTACCTACCTATTGACACAGGATACTAACCACATTATATGACATAATCTTCCAGTGATGAACACACACTTGGAATAACGACCAAAATGTCCATTGAGCATGAATTCTTTTTGAAATTGTTGAACCTCATCCCAGACCTTAATGTCATGGAATGTCCTTCCCCTTACCCATTATGTGGGCTGTGTCGCCCTAGCTTGCCCTAACAGGCTTGCCTAGCACCTTACCCAACATAAGGGGAAGGAGCTCGGCCATTCCACAGTACATTGCACTGTCATGTAGTTAGGGAATGTAAGTGCTTACTATCTAGGTAGCTAACTAGATAAAACATGCATTCACACTTGGTGTTAGGGACTCTAGTGTTGAGTTCCCTAACACCATGCAAGTCATTTAGGACGTACACCTACTAACCACAAACATTTTATGTGAAGTTAACATTCACTTAACATTAATTTATAGCCCATTTAACATTGGGTGCCAACTAGGATGCCACCTAGATTTTCATTTAACACTGACGTAACATCAAGTGTGAATGCATTTTGTGGCTACCAGGTAGGTAGACACTAGATACATTGTGAATGGGTTAGTAGTTCATACATAGCTAATCACCATGTGGTTAGCTATGGGGAATCGGGACATGAAATACAAACAAAATAGTGTTTCGATGTGCACACACACACCTTGCATCATGCAATGTACTCAGGTGAGTGCTGGCTCACTCTGACCCTCAGGATGCTCCCCGTTCTACACTCCTGGATGGGTCAGACGGCGTACCTTGGCGTAGTACTTCTTGTTCTACTCTTACAAGATGACGTACCTTATGATGTACCTTGTAATGGCGGAACTGGTTTTGGGGTTCAATTTCAGCACTTTTTTCAGGCTTTTTCCTTAGATATGACAGACGATAATATGCTCTCTCTCCACTTTAGGAGCGAGATCAAGGTCTGTAATTTTTGTGAATGGATGGACGACTGAGAATACGCTTGAAATGTGAATTTGGAACATGGGTTACACGATGGAACAATGCTGGAACAATTTGTACAAGAACTCGCCCTACCAGGCTTGTCGCATTCCTCGGTGGAACAAGCCCTATGGGCCTCGTTCCATAGTACATTATCTCACAATGGATCACATAACAACTATATGGCTTGCAAAAGGAAGTACATCATGACACTCGTAGTTTACCGTTCTTGTTGGCAACATTGAAAATTCCAATGATTTCTATCCCCTTCTTTGAATCTCAATTTTTGGGATCACATGATAATGAGATGTGCACTACGAAGTTTCAACTTTTATAACTTTACAAACGTACACACATTTGTAATAAGTACCCTTTATCCTTTAGGGGTGTGGGCTATCTGCAAGGGACTATTGAATACCTCACCCTAAGGTCAGTTTCGTCATTAAATAATCTTCAAAATAGTAGAGTTACCTGGAAAGTAACCCTGTCTTCACCCTGTCTTTGAGGCTCCTTTCACCCCCTATCCCCTCTTTCAGTGATATTCGCAAAGTAAAGGCATTTTATTAAATCTCAATATGAAATGCTCCAATTGAGTATGAAATGCTGAAACTCAGCATTTAATGCACCAGGTTCGAGACTAATTATGGTAGTTGTAGAGTTAGGAGCAGTGACAATATGTGTAGCAGTAGTGGAGGCGCTCAGGGAAAAGGTAAGACAGGATGAAACTCAGTTTACCACCAAAAATGATGGTTTTCTGAGTTTCATCCCCCGTTGAATGCTAATGTACTGTTTTGCAGGTTTTTTTTAATATCACCATGTGTATGACCAAACTCAGGGTTCTCGTGCTGTGTTTCACTTACTTTACGGATAACTCTAGTGAAGTGAAATAATGAAATGTGGGTACGTAGTCCATAAATAATAATAATAAGAAAGGTAGTTAAGAAAATATTTTAATGGTTAAATAGATAGGTACTAAGTATTACCTACTACCTACCATAGACACATCTTTTACCTACTTACATACATACATATCAACACACATACCTACCTACCTACTAATTAATTAAGAACCATGTATTATCTACTTACATATGGAATTAAGTTTTCATTATGAACGTCAATTATTATTTTATAACAATTTAATGTTCAAAATTCAAATTTAACACACTATGTTTATATATATGCAATTACAAAAAATTCATCATGTGAAGTGATGGTTGGATGTTTATAGACTTGTCATACGGTAAGGGAATTGAAGGTTCAAGTCTCATTTTTGACATCCTATGAATGTGACTAAAGTTAGGACAGCGACATGGTAAGGAAAAAAATACACTTGGGATGAAGGTTGGTGTAGGTCTGATTACCCATTGACAATCTTGCTTGGATTTTTTTTATGACTTTTCTTTGGCTTCTAGTTGCATTAGAATCAACAAAAATTCAGCATTGCAATTTTATAAAATAACAATAATATTAAAAATCCAAACACTATAATGGACCATTGAAAAATTTTAATTTAAAAAAATTATCACTATATAATTATTTTAATTTTAAATACATATTGCCATCTAAACTAACATGTTGGTCAAAACAAACATAATTGAAATCAATCACATGAGGATGACTAACTTACTAACAACTACCTATCATAATTGACTGGTCTTTTTTTATTAAGTCCACATATGTCCAATGTCCTTTTGACTAAAATTTCAATTAGAAAAGATAACAAAAATTACATGATTTGTTGTAGTGTATTAACCCCCAAAATGGAGGTGGTGGTTTCAACTTTCAACTAATCTTTTATAACTATCATTATTCCCCATTCTTGTATTAGTTTGCCATTGAGCATTTTAAAAATGTCACAATGTTAAGATCATAGATATTTAATTATTTCAACAAATCTTTTGCAACAGTTTGGATCTTTGTTAATATGGGGCATGAAAGCATAATCCAATATACACCACAAAAAAATTTAAAAATTGCGATCATATTTTTACACATAAATGCAAGAAAGTAAAATAAAATGTTTTTGCATATTATGGTAGGTCAAAACCCAAATAAGTCAAATTCCAAAGAAAATACACTTTTTAATTTAATAATAATGACATGGTTGAACTTCAACCATGGGACGCCTAAAAAAAGTACAAAGTGACAACAATTTGGAAAAACCTTTCCCTAAGTGTGCTTTCACCATAAGGGTGAACCATTTTTCACCAAAAAAAAGTGATGTATAAAAAGTATTGTGATACACAATAAGTTGAAATTTTAATGGCATCTTGTGACTATTCTAAACACAAGAAAAAACTTTAGAATTTGCATTACAACATTTTGGAATTCAAAGTTCATTTTGAATTAAAGTTAATCTTGATCCGAAGATTAAATGAAAAGGATTGGATAAAATCAATGTACATAGAGTATACCTATAACTTACATTTTTTTTACGGCCATAGGGCCTCATATTTGTAGTTCGTAAAACACTACCACATTAAAAAAACTGAAAAAATAATGCAAAGCTCACCCATAAAATCTGCTCCTTTTTCATATGGTAGTAATTTATTCTTAAAAAATAAAATTATGTATAGGACTTTGTTTCCATTATCCACATGGTTTCCCAAAAGCACTTTGGTTATTGTGTCTGAAAGTCACATCCCCCATAAAATTAAAAATTATTTTGCAAAGTTGGCCTTTGGATAAATAAATGATTTTCCTTAAGGTTGAAGGTAATAGATTATGTCAATTTCTTGACCACATTATATGATGATCATACACTTGGAATAATGACCAAAATGTCCATCAAACATAAATTCTTTTTGAATCATTGAACAATATCCTAGACTTTTAATGTCATTAAATGTCCTTCCCCTTGCCCATTATGTTGGGTGTGTTGCCTTAGTGTGCCCTAATAGACTTACCTAACACCTTACCTAGCATAAGGGGCAAGGGCTTGGCCATTCCACAATGCATTACATTGAATAAATGTTGGGTTTTGCAATTTCATTACCAATGTAAACAGAAGACAATCATACCAATGTTGGGTAGTTATTTTAAAATTTTCATATCTTGCAATTCAAGTTATGTATAACTTTGTATCACCATTGTTATAATAACCTTTGGATGAAAATAAAATTGAACTCCATGTCAAAATTATCTACCAATTACAAATATAATTTTTTTTCATTTTTAAAAATCTAGATAATATCATGTTTTTAAACAAAGTATCTTGTTATGAAATAACATACTAACAAAAGTTTGTATCCAAAACTAAGTATCTTTAGGCCTAAACATTAGATTACCAAACTATCCATAAAAATAGATGTCCTACATAGGTAACTATTAATGTTGGTTGGTTATAGGATTTTAAACCTATCCACAAGATATGAATTTTAAAAACTGAAAAATTCTTCTTAATATAAAGATATGCATTTGGATATCCCACCAAATGTTTTTTGTACTACAAGTTATGCATTCATAAAAATAATTCATTCATTATTGTCAGATATGTGTTTGTTGGTTCTCAAAATCATAATAACTTCAACAAGTTGAACATGTTGGTTCATGTGCAAATAAGAAACCAAAAAAACTAAAGTAACTTGTGGGGGGATTGAACCCTAGTTCTTTATAAAACTCTACCCATTGTAACGCAAGCTACCTATAAAAACACAAAACAACATCCAAACAACCAACCAACCACCCCAACCCCATAAAATAAAACCCCAAGAAACAAAAAACCTTCAACAATTTGTTGAACTCTAAAAATGTCGAGTCCATAAATCACTAAACCTACCATATCAAACAAAAATACAAAGGTCATTTGGTTAATTGGATGAGAACAATAAAAAAAAAATTCTTTTAGTTTCATGTTTAGATGATTTACCTAATCCTTATTAACTTGCAACTCTTAAAAATATTCAACTTTTTCAATCAGATCATAATTATCTTGGTTAAACCAATTTCAACCTTCAAATAGTTTTTCAAGTCCGCATTGGTTGTGCAATTCAGTCATGAGTTAATAGGTCAATTATTGATGATAATGATAATATGGTCAAAATTTTGGACTTATAAACGACAACATTTTAGAGTTGTCAAAACACCAACAAATTAAACATTTTTTCAATCTCAATTAAAGACCTTGGAATCCCAAAAACTTATTTGGTAAAAAAACCAACATTTGGAAATTGACCTTTGTGGGTCTTCCACCAAGCAAGTAGATCTATACACATAGGTCTAGGAGGTATAGTTAACCTTCAAAATAGAGATAATTTTCCAGTAACCAATGCCCACAAAGATTTTTCCATGAATGCCCCAACACCAAACATGTTAGTTTCAACTTCCTGAAGAGGAAGTCCATCAACTAAAGCAACCACTTGTGCTTGGATATAAGGGTTTGACCTTTCAAAAACTGTCATTAAAAGTGGGATGATTTCTTTCGTATCATACTAAAATGCAAGGTGGATTGCATTCCCACACCCCACATAATTTTCCCGCAAGGATTTATAGAGGGGATCCAACATTAATGCCAACATTTTATGAACTTGGCAAGAATCAAATGCTCTAGTGAAAAAGGTCTGATCACCTTTAGCACCTCCTACTACATGTTTTTGCCCAACATTTAAAATTCAACATCAAACTGGTCACATGTTTCATTCCCATTAGCAAAGCAATATGGTTAAGATTCCATGATTCTAATTAGATGGATTATAGTCACCAAGGCATCAAATAACAACCAATGACCTTTGGATTGATTCAGCACACATGTAGACACCATTGGATTCAAACATGTAATGATAGTTCTAACGATGGCCCACACTTGGGCCTTCAAGATTCACTTTTACAAACTCAATGTTTTTTGCTTGCCATAACACAACAAAATTATTGTCTTGAACTCCAAAGTTTTTTCAAACATGATAACCTTACTAGCAAACCTTGTTTTGATGGGAGTTTTTAGCTTTTGAGATCTCAATTCATTATCCATGCATGCCCTCTCCCATTCCTACCTCTTTTTCCTTGATTTCTTTGTCCATGTGATTGTTTTCTACAATCTAGCGTAATAAGTTTTTACATTCACCAAAGTTTGTCCCATAGAAACCTTATCATCATTTGTTACATAGTGGTAAACTTTAGACATGACATGCCCAAAACAAAGTATTTTCATACACTTGCAAAATCTTCAAAGGTTTACAATCAACAATAGATCACAATGCCATACTAATCACAAACATTTTATGTTAAGTTAACATTCACTTAACATTAAGCTATAACCCATTAAACATTAGGTGCCACCTAGGATGCCACCTAGATTTTCATTTAACACTGACTTAACATCAAGTGTGAATGCATTTTGTGGCTACCAGGTAGGTAGACACTAGATACATGTGAATGGGTTAGTAGTTCGTACATAGCTAATCGCCATGTGGTTAGCAATGGGGAATTGGGACATGAAATACAAACAAATTAGTGTTTCGATGTGCACACACCTTGCATCATGCAATGTACTCTGGTGAGTGCTGGTTCACTCTGACCCTCAGGATGCTCCCATTCTATGCTCCTAAGTGGGACAGACGCTGTACCCTTGGCGTAGTACTTCTTGCTCCAATTTTACAAATGATCGTATGTTATGATGTACCTTAAAATGGCGGAACTGGTTTTGGGGTCCAATTTCAGCACTTTTCTCAGGCTTTTTCCTTAGATATGGCAGACGATAATATGCTCTCTCCACTTTAGGAGCGAGATCAAGGTCTGTAATTTTTGTGAATGGATGGACGACTGAGAATACGCTTGAAATGTGAATTGGAACATGGGTTACATGATGGAACGATGCTGGAACAATTTGTACAAGAACTCGCCCTACCAGGCTTGTCGCATTCCTCGGTGGAACAAGCCCTACGGGGCCCATTCCATAGTACATTATCTTGTAATGGATCGGGTGTGAAAGGAAGCATGTGAGACTAGTAGTTTTGCCAACATTGAAAATTCCAATGAATTCTATCCCCTTCTTTGAATCTCAATTTTTGGGATCATATATGATAATGAGATGTGTACTATGTAGTAATTTTCAACTTTTATAACTCTACAAACTTTTACACACTTTTTAAAAATAATAAGTACCCTATATCCTTTATCCTTTAGGGGTATGGGTGATTTGCAAGGGACTCTCGAATGCATTACCATTTACCCTAAGGTCAGTTTCATCATTAAATAATCCTCAAAATAAATTTTTGAAATAAATTTTTGTGAAAATATGAAGTTGATATGTTGAAAAGCATCATAATTATCATAGGCTACACTCTGAATAATTTCACTACTACTCATGTTACAATATCATAATAAGATCATGGAAAATTCAATAATTTCAAAATTTACGAAAAATTTAATTTTTAAAAAAAAATCGTATTGTCAGTGCGGAAACTGACCTTAGGCTATGGTATTAGGAGTGTTTTGTGGGTACATAATTTACTCATACATAACCAGAGGTTATATCTCCCCTTATAACCAGCACCGGTCTGGTATCAACTTTTCAACATATCATCTCGGTTCTGGTTTTGGGCAGTTTAAAAAATAAATCGCGCTAGCCCGATCCTGGGAATGGATCTAAAAGTGATATTTGGCGGGTATGAAACAAATACATATTGGAAATGAAACTGGTTTCTAGCACCTTGGTTGCTTTTACACATGTTTGTCAAATAATTAACAAATTTCAAGATTTCCATTTTGAAAAATCAAATATTCTTGAAAATTCAGTATTTCCCTTCACAACTTTTTGTTATCTGATTTTTATTTTATTTTTCAAAATTCCAGCATTTGTGAAAATAACATAATTAATGTCGAAGTTGCTAAGGTAGTAGGATAGTTAGGCTTGTTTGTTGTGTTTTATGTTTACCAAGTGTTTTCTAGTGATGGTGGGAGTTGCATTGAAACCATTATGGGCACATAGTTTGCTATTAGTTGTTGATATGTGATGTCAAGTTGTATTCTTATCCTTTGTGTTCTTTTCTCCTTAACGATGGATGGATGCTCGACTATGGATGGTGAGGACCACATTTTTCAAGTCGGTGGTTGATGATGACGGTAGCGGAGGATTTAAGGAGACAAGCTTCCTGATGATGGACATTCAAAAATTGAAAGAAAAGTTAAGTGTTCATTGTGACTATAGTGGAGGACTAGTTTTTGTGTAATGTGCATGAACTACAAATAAAGGGACTTGTTTATGAGGCAATTTAGTAATTGCTGGTCCAGACTTAATGAGGTTGTTTTAGACTCTTCCACCATGTCATTGGTACTTAACAAGGTTTGAACTATTTTTGTGCATGTAAATGTCAATAACCATATGTTAAGGGAAAAAAAAAATTCTAGACAAAATACTCTTCTCCTAGTAACTAGATAGTTACTATTGATAAATTATTTATTATTTTTTAGTTTATTTTGAAGATGAAATCATTAAGTTAATTAGCCTATGAAAATGGGTGATTGATAGTTGTTTATCAATCAACTAGGAAAGATTTTTGTAAAGATTAGGGGGTCAATTTTCAAAGGTGGAATATGAAGTTTGTGTGGTTCATGGGAAAAATAAATTAAAATATGAATTCTTATCATTCTTGTAGGAAGAGTTCTTTTAAGAATGAAGAAGAAATCTCGTATGAGGTGAAAAAGAATAATGAAAAAGTGTGTGTGAAGGTTGTGCGAGTTTTTTTTTTGTTTTTGTTTGGGTGCCTTATTTTTCTTTTAGAATGATAAAATTTATTACAGTTTGATGTAAAATATTATAATTCTCATATTAATTTATTCTATCTCTTTGTGTTATATTTAAAACTTGTTTTTTTTTTATGTTATAGCTTGCTGCAAGGTAGCTGCTACATGAAGGTAGGAATAGTTTGTAAATTGTTTGGTGGAAGACAACATTTCAACAAAGGTAAAGCAACAAGGTTTGGACCATTTGGTTGGCCTATCACCAAATTCATTATGAAATCCTCCCCTTCCCCAAGTACATATATATTGTTTTACACAATTGCATAATAACATATAATTTTAAAAAATTTACACTTACATCATTTACATGGTCAGATAAAACCATATAATGTTTTTTTTTTAATTTACACTATTTTATATAACTTAAAATAAATGTTCACACAATTTTATATTTACATGTTTGACATTGTGCTACAATTCGACTTACATGGACGTAGATGAATATTAGACACTCATTAAGAGTGTAAATAAATTTCATTATGAGATTTACATTCACACGAAGTGTAAATCCTAAGCCATTTCCACACACAACATTGATCTCGACATACTCCTAAATAAAATTGTGTGATAATGTGATGGGTCGATAATGAGCTACATTATTTTTTGTGATGTGAAATTTGATGAAATCATCTTGACAAATATATCAAAATCAACCTACATATGTAACCTAGAAAGGAAAAGCTCTTTTCAAAACACATGGCACAAATGCGATACAACTCAAACCATGCATATGGTGACAATCCAAACATAAATAATCTCTCAGGATTTAGGGTTGAGGGACACTTTGCAAATATTTGAAGAAGGAGCATTTTGCATCAGCCATTTGTGCACATTGAAGTGCCAAGGGATTGAAAATATGATTTATTTATTTTTCTCAGCTTTTTCCTTTAGAGAATTATTTAACACCGAACCTTAGTGGGAGGTATGGTATTGGTGGATCTGTTGCATAGAATACAGAAGTGACATGTAGCTGGTGAATCATGTCCAAGGAGCAGCAACCATTTTAGGCCCACTTTAGATTCGGAGTCCAGGGTACAAATTCGTACCAACCAATTTGGATTCGTTTGAAGCAAATTGAATCCTTGAGTTGGACCTTGCCTTGGACCCTAGCTTGCATCTTGATTCTTCAAATCATAAGCTCTGCTTTTTAGCTCTTTTTTTTTCTTTGGTTTGAACCAATTGATTTTCACTCCAAATTGGTGCCATGTAAATTTAGCCTCAATTCACCACTTTTTGGTCTTGGACCCTCATCTAAAGGTCGCATGGGTCCAATTTATGACTCTCATCCAATAGGATTGCTCTATTTCCTTGGACCCTAGCTAGACCTTGGATCCTCATCTAAAGTGGTCCTTATTAGTACTACTTTTCTTATTACATGGACATGTTTGTTACTTGGAAAAGAGCAGTTGTGAACAAAGTCTGGTCTATTAAAGTTAACCCTAAAGTAAGGAAAACACAGAACCAGAACCCTGAGTTTGGTCATACACAGGGTGAGATTTTAAAAAAACCTGACAAAAAGTATATCAGCATTCAAGGTTGGGGGAGAGGCAGGGTTAAACTCAGAAAAACATCAATTTTGGTGGTAAACTGAGTTTCATCCTGTCTTTCCATTTTCCTGAGCGCCTCCAGTGCTGCTACATATATTTTCACTGCTCCTACCTGTAAAACTACTGCAATTACTCTCGTATCTTGTGCATTAGTTTTGGTGAGTTTCAGCAATTCATATGGAGATTTAATAAAATTTCCTTACTTTGCGGATACCAATGAAAGAGGGGGATAGGGGGGTGAAAGGAGGCTCAAAGACAGGATGAAAACAGGGTGACTTTAAGGATAACTCTAATATTGTACATGACCCACAAATTGTGGGGCAAAAGTGATGCAGCATATTCAGTCCAGGTACTAGCATCCTTAGAAAAAGAAATCATGCACTTTTCATTTATTGATTTAAAACAACAGCTGGTTTCTTTTGATTTTTCATAGGCTCCAGGTTTGAGGTTAAAGATTGGAGGCCACTCTTTTCATGGTCTCCCATTTGTGGACTGCCAGTTACACTCGACTCTAAAAAAGACAAAAGTGCATACCCACTTTCATTGGGAAACGTGGCCTGTGTTTTTAAAGATAAATTTTATTCCTTTAAACCCTAACCCTAAACCCATCAGTACCTATTATGATTCTTTGGTCAGCAATTTGCCAAAAAAAATATAAATTTACCATATCCGTAAAAAATTTATCATATCCGTAAATAATTTATTTGGTGAGCCATAAGTCGGAATGACTCTCAAATTTTGGTGTTTTGATTTTTATTTTATTTTATTTCTTTTGGAATGGAGTGGAATTTTTTGGTTTTTAGTGTAAATTTGAATATTTATCTATTCTTTGGAAAAAAAAATTGATATCACAAAATGACAAAAAAAAAAAACCCTGCTCTCAATACTCTACATGGTTTCACTGTCTTATTAGGGTAGAACAGCCCCATGAGCAATGACTTAAAAGGTAGAGTTCGCTTTCCCTTTTTTTTTGCAGGAGGGCCCCATTGTTTATGGTGTCCAAAGACTAGATGGAGCCCTCCTCTTCGCGCATCAATTGCACTAAAAATTGACAAAAATGCACTGG
>Ga0116231_10001551_pt1 | contig 47122 bp, 40 predicted proteins | sample S1TSphgellanicum_2_FD_89695 | JGI IMG/M metagenome (GOLD analysis project Ga0116231, IMG submission 89695) | Host-associated microbial communities from peat moss isolated from Minnesota, USA - S1T2_Fd - Sphagnum magellanicum MG | ecosystem: Host-associated > Plants > Peat moss > Unclassified...
ACACCGAGGGACAATTGAAAAAACCGGTGGGGAAAAAGTTGGGGCCGAAAGGAAAACCTAAAAATTTAAAATTTGTTTTGTAAAAGGAAAAAAAAAGGGGGCAATAAAAAAAAAAAAAAAAAAAAAAAAAAAAGTTAGACTTGTGAGGTACCCCCAACTAATTGATATGATACACAACAAGTACCACCATAACATACACTTATGTCACATATGCACGGATTTGCAAGAATTCAAAGTGGGGAGAAAATTATGAAGCCATAGGAAGCACGCTGGTAGGAATTCATGCTCATGCATCCGTCAAGCATACGCCCAGAAACCCTAAAACCAAACCTAGATAACTCAAGACCCACTAACTAATAGGAAACTACCCCATTAGGAAGCAGCTTTTGAAAAAGCATTAACACGTTTCAACTACACATTAAAATAAAACCTAACCACGTGTTAGCCAACCCAAATGACTCATGATACACCAATTATAAACTAGCACTTCCATAATAATTGCACTTCCATAGAGTGCATGGGAAAGCGTTCGGTTGGGGGTTTACCATGCAAGCACTCAATGTTGTAAGGAATGAAAAATACAATGTTGATTATAACATCCATTCAAAAGGATGTATATGATCCATTCAAAAGGACGCGTGTACAAAATCATGTATGTATTGCAAATGTAGAGACATGGATGAATGTGGATGAATGAAATTCATTCATTCACACACCAAGCATTTGTTCTTATATGGCGCCCGTCCATGTAAGATAGATGTCATTCATGTCAGGATGTTCATGTGAATGATATTCATTCATTTTGAAACAACGTCCACCCGATCTGAATAATTTCATTATGACAAATTCACAATATCATAGTAGATTTCTAGAGATCTTAAAAAATATGTATGTATATTGATTTTTCAAATTTTAAAAAAAATTTATTTTGGAGGTGTGGGAACTAATTCTTTGTTTTATCAATGTGGAAACTAACCTTAGGCTAGCATATATCAACATTATATTTCAACAAAACACCAAGCTAGTTCAAAAACACATAATGTCATAGTCAATTTTTATAAAATTTACATATTTGACATTCAACGTGGATAATATTGCCAACACATTACCCATTGAATGACATGTACAAAAATTATCATGTGGATGGTAATTAATTAACACATTATGTGCATGAAATTGAACGTGTAGATCTTGTTCACCATATTAATGAACTCAATGACATGAATGAGATTGCAAAAACCATGGAATTATGTGCAATTTTGTGCCATTGTTTTCTTTTAGCAAATTGTACACATTTAAAAGAAAAATGGCCAAAAAAGGGGCAATCAAATTTCCAAATCACAATACAACACATGCGACCTTGATTCCAAATGAAAACAAGTTTATTGAAACAAATTAATAACCAATTTTTTTTGGTTGATAATGTGATATGAACCAATAATTAGTGTGTAATAATACCATCACACAAATTCAAGTCATATGAATGATAATAAAGAAGTGAAGCATGGATAGGATTACATAAGGTCCTTTACATTCATCATTTATTAAACTCATCCACCATCATTGCATCAAATTGTGTGCAATTATACAATCATTGGAAGCAAAACTTGTAATGAAAAACCAAGAACCTATTCCATATGTCAACAACACATGATTATTCAATTTACAAGATGGACATCAATTTTTGTGCATTGTGAATATGCATGTAGATTTGTGAAAATTGACGTTGGATAACAAAGTATTTTCTTGAGATATTGACAATCAAAATGAACACCAAACATGGAGGAGGAATATCAAATAGATTAAACATATAATTAAAACGACAAGTGGAGTACTATGTGAAATATCATGTTGGAATTTCTAGGAGATCTTTCAAATGTAGGTGTTGGAAACCTTGGAATAAGATGTTTCAAACTTTGTCCCAATGACAAATTCATGATGCATCACCATCTATGTAACAATGCATTCCACCATTACATTTATGTGATGTTGATGGTGATTCAAATGTCAAAGTTGACTAGGCAATGTGCAAGTTAACCACTTGGTTAACATAGACTAGTAGTCGTGGATTGTGAAAAACATTATGAAAAAAATCTTTGTGTGCAAAAAATCGTAGACACCTTTGTCTATGAGAACTCACAATGTTGAACACCCAAGGAATCATAAATTGTGAACAAAAACACACCTAAAGAAACAATTGGAAAGAATTGAATGAGGACTATGATCATTTTCTTAGCATGGAAGTGCAAGTTATAACATTATTCTCACATAGCACTAGCATGGATTAATCAAGAACTTGAAATATGGACAAAATTGAAAAACAAAATCCCATAATCACTTACAAAACAAATCTTGGCACCCTAGAGTTAGGACATCAATTTGTTCATCATCATCATCAAGGTCATATTCATCTTCAACCTCAACATGAAATTGGGCAAGATGATGAATATCGATTTTGAGGGTGGTCTTCAACCATTGGTTTTAACAAAGATTCAAACAATTGAAAAGTAATGTCAAAAATAATTGGTCACCTATTTTATGAAAGCCTTCAAATCCAACAAGGATTGTGGCCACACTCATGTTTTTTTCTTTTTATTAACCATGCTTGTGAAAGAAACATTAATTATCAATTTCAACATTTGATATTAGATTGTCCAATTGTAATGTTAGACTCCTCAAAATTTTCATGATTATCATCCTCTAAGACAATTGCCTTCTAGATGGATGTAAGTTAGGGTGGTTCAAAAGTCACAAGAGTCCCAATCCCAAAAGTTCATATTTTAACATTAGAATGAAAAAAAAAAACTAAAAATCAATGTTGAGTGGGCTTTATGTGGTGATAAACCAACTAATAAAGTCCATAGGAAAGGCAACCCATTTAGACAACTCTTGACATACATGTTAGGGGGAAAAAATATCAATTCAACAAAAAATGACCAAGATAGGAACTTTTGAAAGTAAGGTTAAAATTTGGTCATTCAAAAGTCCATAGTTATTTGTTGGTTAAAATTTTTGTTAAATTTTTTTTCAATTTGCATTTTTTTTTCCATCATGTATCATATATCGAATCCTTATAAAAAATATTGAAATGAAATCATAATAAAAACTACATTTTATGTTAATGTAGAACCCATAATACAATCCATATGTTCACTTTAAAAGTCCATTACTATATGATTGGTGTATGTTTATTGAATATCACCCCTTAATAAATATTCTTATTCAAGTTGACAATCTTAATCCATAAATATATTTGTCAAATTGATGATTTTATAATGCATTTATGACATTTGAATAGAGTACACTTTGCATAAAGTCTAAAAAGGCACAAAAAGTGAGACACTATAGCTTATAGCTACCCTTCTATTTGATTTGGTATGACTTGGAGGCAATAGTGGATTGGTTAAAACTTGGCTTCATTTTTCTTGATTGCACATCAATTACAACAAACTTGGAGAAGCTTGGTTCAAAACATTCCCATAGTACTTGCTCAATTGGAGGCATTATATTCTTTAGGATAATTAAGATACCATCCACATTGCTTCAAATAATCAAGACCTAAGTCAATCGCCATATGCTCATTGTACATGGTTGATGATGACTTTGGATCAATTGTATTTGTGCATGATGTTGGCATGCCCATGATTACACCAAAATATAACAATATGAAATTAAAATATTTAGCAAAAACATTAAAAAAGAAAGGTAGAGACAACTATAAATTGCATGCATTTTGAAATCAAGTAATAGTCACAACAAACCTTAAAAATTGATTCAAACAACCAACAATCTCACACCCACATGAATCAATAAATTCTAGATGTACATGTTGAACATTATCAATTCATCCAAGTGAAATAATTATTTATGCATAACTTGTTTTGGAACTTTGTAAATTCTTGAACACTTTTCCCACTCAAGATTTTTCTACAAACTTATTAGTTTGTGAAACCATTGAATTCCTTGAAAAAACATGTCTCCCACACTTCAACCCTCTAATGTTTGACATGATCAACTAGGGGATGAATGCTCATTCTAGGCATCAAGGGTTAAATGTTGAGTCCATGGCCATTTCAAGTACAAAACAAAAATCTTCTTTTGCTTCAGCCTTTAATTATTACATACCAAACACAACTAATGTCAATATGAAAATGATAAAATGGCATTTAACATTTCAAATTTTACAATAAAAGATCATTGGTTTGTGATACCTATCCTCACAAGGTGGCCTTGTGTAAACACTTTGTGAACTCTTCTTTTGAGACATTGTTGTTAGGTAATTTCAAGTTCTCCCTAACCAATTCCTTTGAATTCCACCATTTCAATGACTAAACTTTTTGAGTAAATTCAACCAAGAAAATTGCTAGGAATCGCAACTTTTTAAATGTCATTTTTGCATCCTCCTTTTTCTTTGAATCAAAATGAATTTGAATTTCCTTAAGAAATTTTGAACCAAGTGCAAGATTTTTCACACACCATCTTCCCAAAGTTGGTGTTAACAAATTTTATTTTATCATTTTTTTTCTCACAAATGAGTTATGCCATCTTTGATGGAATTACGCATTAGACATTTACTCTAATTCATGGACACACAAATTTGGTAAAAATGAAAGAATGATCATTAAAACAAAGGACAACTCTAAAGAAGCTCTACATGTTTTGTTTTTGTTAAGACTTGTAAATTTAACTTCACCAGCTACATGCCAAATATGTGCATAAAGCTTGGATAAAGCTTTTAAGTTTTGCCATGGTAATAGGATCAACCATAATATCTTGTGCAATTAAAGCTTTGTGTGCACGATGGTAATGTTTATTAGGTGTGGATGTTTTCTTGCCCTCGATTGTTTTAATTAGGTGAGATGGATGCACAATTTTTTTTTTGGGTTGCATTTGTGATGCAAATGTAGGAGTCATTGATTGGCCTTTGAGTTTGGAAGAAAATTCAAGTGCAAAGGTGACTTCTCATGAGTAATATCATCAACTAAAGATAGTGTAGTGAATACATTTGAGATCTTTTCATTATTAGGTGTTAATGGGATAAAAATACCCAAAATTTGAATGTTGGAAGTAGACTCAACTAGTGGTGAATTCACTTGTTGATTTTGTAGTTGGGAATTTGGTGCAAGGTGATGAATGGGTGTAACAACATTTATAGGAGGTAAACATTGAAACACTCTTTTGAAGAACTAGAATGTCATCTATATATTTTTGCAATCGGAAAATCTAAGATATGGTAACAATTTATTATTTTGTTTACTTTCTTTGAAGAATGTTTTACTTGATGTCAACTTCACATAATTTTATTCAAAAACATCTCTAATTATAAGTATTCTTTTTGTAGAATTTTGAATAGGAAATTAAGCTTTGAATTCTTTAAAGTATCCTAAAAATATATATTCTTATGTATGCTAATTTAATTTACATTTTTTATTTTTATGAGTATGGGTGTAAACACAACATCCAAACACACATAAATATGACAAATTGGGTTTAATTTTAGATTGCATTTCTATATAGGTTTGTTATGTAAGAGTGTTTTTGTGGGATTTCTATTTTGCAAATAATTAGTAGTAACAAAAACATTTAGGCAAATGGGCATTGATCAATGTATGATTGGTTATTTTTTAGAAACACCATTTTACTATGGGGTGTCTGCCATAGTGAGTTACCTATGAATACCATGTTCTTGACAATATAAATTGAAAGCATTTGACTTATACTCTCCACCATTATCTAATTGTAAAATTTTGATCCTTTTGCTAATTTTATTTTCAACTAATGACTTTTATTGAACAAATTTATCTAAGGCTTCTAGCTTGCGTTTGATAAGATACATAGATCATTAATGAATGTTATAAAATCACTACAACTATAATGAATAGGAGTTTGAATATGACCACATATGTTTGAATGAACTATCCCTAACAACTCTATTATTTAAATGCTTCCAAGTTTTGGAAACTTATTCCTTTGTTGTTTGTTTTCAACACATGCCAAGTTCGTAAGTTGGTAGAAAATTGTGGGAAACAGAAAAAAACTAGCCAAAAAAACTGTCCCCAATTTGAAAACTGTGTTGTCTTTTCCTCCAGAATATGTTCATTTGTTTTCAAAAGAGGTAATTTGTAAAAAAAATTTTCCTTTTGGTCCAATTTCCTCAATTTGGCAACCAAAACAAAAAAGACAACGCTATATGGGGGGGGGGGAATGAATGGGTACCAGAGGTATTTTATTCAATTTTTTTGATAAATGGGTTTTTTTGGCATACTTCAAAATAGCAAAATTCGTCAAATTTTCACAACTTTTTGCCCAAAAAATAACAAACTTTGTTCACAAGAAAAAAACACACTGTTCAATGTCGACCGAATCCAGTGTGCGCGGATGCTGCGAGAATGGTGGTGGGACTAGACTTCGGCACCACCTTTTCGGGTTTCGCCTTCGCTCACATGTCGAATCCTGACCATATCTACACTTTCTACGATTGGCACATCCAAGTCAAGGGAGGAGGGCGGCCTTGCTGCAAAACAATCGCTGCTCTCTACTACAAATCGTCGTCGTGAGCCACAAGTATCGAGAATTTGCTGTCGACGAGCTTCGAGCCGCCTCCCTTGGAAGCATGGGGGATGGCCTGCTCGCATTTGGTTCTCAGCTGACCTTCCTGCCTTCCAACGAGACAAGAGAGGGATGAAGGGGTCCGAGTCGCTGGATTCGGTCCCCAGTGTTGTGAATGTGGGTAATTTTGTCACCAGGTTCAAGCTCCATCTTGCAACGACCACTGATCAAGGTGCGGTAGGGCCTTCTCCAGCCTCGGGCGTTCCTCTTCTCTTAACTTGACTGGAGTCGTCACCGATTTCTTGCGTGAGATCGGCGAGTTCAGCATGGAACATCTGCGAGGGAAGTATGGCAAACATTTGAGCAAGGAAGTGTGTGACCGTTCCATCTATATGGGGCGATAGAGCGAAGCAGCAAATGAAAGCTTGCATGCATAGGGCAGGTCTCCTACAGAGCGGTTCGGGTGTTGACGGCTCCTCCCTGCAACCTATAATCGCTGTTGAGCCGGAAGCAGCTTCCATTTACTGCCAGCAACAATGCAAGCATGTGAATCTGCTAGCCAGTGATAAGTTCATGGTGTAGGACATTGGAGGAGGGACCACTGATGTCGTGGTTCAAGCCAAGGTTGATAACTCCAACTCCACCATGAAGGTTAGGGTAGTGTCTCGGAGCTCCGGTGGGTTGTGCGGCGGCACGCACGTGGACCGCAGTTCTGTCTCCTTCATCTACAGCACGATCGGGTGTTTGCAAAGTTTCCTCGTGCAAAACCCTGGCACCATGAAAAATCTCTTGGGCTGGTGGGAGTGAACAAAAGCAAGTTTTGATCGCAGCTAGTCTTCGACTGCAGAATTGTCCCTCACCGGCAAGCTAGTCTTAGCTTGGCAGGAGCCTGACAGGCAACAGAATCAGTTGAATTCGAAAGATGTTTCCTCGTGTGGCCTGGATGGGTATGATGAGCTGGAGCTTTTATGCGCAGATATGAAGGTAATTTTTTGGTTGAGCGCATCCTAGAGAGCTAATTACAGCCCAGACGGCGCAGATGAGTGACATTAAGCTCATAACGATGGTGGGTGGGTTCTCAGCATCTCCGTACCTGATGAAGAGAGTCAGGGACAGTTTTATCCAATATCAGGTCGAGGAAGTGATCAGTCCTCCCAACCCAGGGAGTGTGGTATGCCAAGGAGCGGCGGCTCTATCTGTCAACAAGAACGGCATCACGTGAAGAATCATGTGAGACACATATTCGATCCTCTGCCAGAAACCATTTGAGTATGGATTGGATCCATCAGAATATATGGAGTGGGTAGATGGAATTGCAAAGTGTCAGAACCAACTTGACATCTTTGTGCGAGAGGGCAGTGAAGTGGAAGTGGATTATTGTATGTTTGAAGGCTGTGACCGCCATTAGTCTCTTGCTCTTCTCCAGCTCCCAGAATCCAAGATACAGCACAAATGAGGGGACAGTGCTAGAACGCACTATGGTTGAGGACTTGTCTAAGGATTTGGAGCTGGGGAGTGACAGGGAGGTGGAAGTGAGCATGTTCTTTGGTTGCACCAGCATATAGAGGTCAAAGCCCATGGTATAAACTCTGGGGACCATAAGGAGCATTGCATGTTGCCTGTCAATATGGAAAGCAATTGGGTTACACAGACCAACTGCCCAGTGAGGTATGTTTTCAATCTCCACACAGGACAAACCACTGCAATTAGATGTCACACATGTGAAGTCCATGTTCTCAACTCGAACAACTTTTTTCTGGAGGTTCAAGGAGGACTGCCTGTTGTGCAGCAAGCTGAGATCTGCACTTCTGTTGGAGCTTCTATTAGAGCTTTCTATCTTGCACCTCTGTTTGAGCTTCTATTAGGGCTTCCTATGTTTTGCATTTCAAATGCAGGGGTTAAGAAAGGCATTTCTGTGGTTCTGCATGTTCAACTGGTCTGTGGTTGGGTTTAGGGCTTTTAAGATTGTGATTATATGAACTTTTCATGGACATCTACTGCCATCCACATCACATACTTGGGGGGGGAAAAGCAGGGTTAAAGACTGCTGCGTTGCTATACCTGTTGCTATTGAACTTGACAATTAGCATCCCCAAAGAGAAAGTTTAAGGCATTCAAGGCAATTTTCCATCATGCCAACAAGGTCCCTCACACAGAGAAGACAAGCCAAATGTCTCTGCATTTCTGTATTTGTGATGTCAAAGGTAACTGTACAAATGCTGAGGTGTCTCCATGACAAGGAGTACATGTGCTACAGCAGTATTTGAGGTTAGCACTGCTTCTTCAGTGACATACAGGACACAAAAGGGTGAGACATAGATGCAGCAGTTGTTTTATGCATTCTGAGTTGGTGTCTAATCACCCAGGACTAGGGGGTTTTTTTTCCTCTCTGTGCTACTCCTTTTAGGCATGACATGAAGGAAGTTTAACCCCTAAACATCAGAGAAAGACAAAAATACACCTAAAGCAGACCAAATTGGTCCATCCTGAGGTTTAGGGGTTAATGCCATTTGATTTTCTCTATTTGACTTGTAACATTGATTACAATTGATGTTGAGGCTTGGGGGACTGGGCAAGTTCCTCTAGAATTCACAAAACATATTCTTCATCACCCACCCAACAGCACAATGTGCTGATGATCATCTGTTGAGCAACATAGGAAGGTACAGGATTCATCTCCATTGTTGTATCAGAGGAATTTTGCACTTCGCTTCGCTTGCAATCATGGTGTCATCTCAAGCAAACTTACTTATGGGGGTCATCATAACAATGCGCTCTTGATAAAATTTATATTCAGCTTCCAACATTTCTGGAAACAGTAGACATTTCTTTGCATCCAGGCTGATGTTCAGAAGAGGTCCGTTGCTGGCTCAGACACTTAAATGATAGAGCTAGCCACTACAGCTTTGTCAGGTGATGTTCCAGATGGTACCAATTCAAGCATTGTTCAAGTGGCTGGGCTTCAGTGCATACTAAGTGGGCTTGGTGGACTCCAGGTATTGTTCCTCTCATCACTGAGATCTTTCTTTGTCACTCCATCTTGCTTGAAGAATATCAGACCACAGTGCACTTATGCCATGTGGCATGAATTTCTATTGGCAGCTTTTGTTCACATATTTCTGTTCAAATAGAGACTGCATTCCTACTTGCTTTTGATCATACTCCTTTGAAAGCCACAAGATCCTGCTTTTGAGGTCTCCAAAATTAGCAGGAGATCAGTAAAAGAATTGACTAATTATCTTTTGCCTTGATGCAGGAAAAACTGATTTCTCACCTGTTGCAAGAAATACCTGTGGTTGATTTGTGTGTGTTTATTTTGAGCCATTCACATAGAGTTGTGGTATCACTGTATGATATTTAGGCATGGTAGAAGACAGATATGTTCCTGGGAACTGTTGAAAGACGTCTGAACATGCAATGCTTGTTGTTGGCTTTTGCAGCATATAGACAGCATGGAAGATAAAGAGCTCATACAGTATTTGCTTACATTATTCCTATCTGCTCCACAGCAATATGGAATTTGAATATCTAACTGATACCATTCAAAGCTCTACCAGAGATTGCCTTTGGACTTTGTACATTTCAGCATTGTGTGAAACCGCACATTCGTGAATCTAAGTCAGGGTATGTGCATAACGATCAGGAACATGCTCTTTGCAGGTCCACCCTTTTCAGAGCTTTTGAAACCAGAAATTGTTGTGCCACTACTTGAAAACCTTCAGCTCAAAGAATGTCTTGTTACTTACTTGCCAGAAGTACATTTGTTAATTATTTTTTTATTTCCTCTTTTTCATTTTGTCTCCTGAATTACCTACTGGGTATAGAAGTTCCCAACTGTAGACCTTCTAACCAAACACGCACATGTAGGTTTGAAGCCCTGCTGTCATTGAATCCACAAGCATTGTTAGCTGTTTTGGAACTCAGGGTTGAGTACCTCAATGCATGGCACCTTTAGTTAAATGGGTTTGTGAAATTAAATGTGGAAATGGTGCAGGGAGTTCAATCCAAACAAGCCATTGCTGAGTTGAGGCAAAGTCCACAGTTTCACCAACAGCTTGATTCCTTCACTCAAGTTTGCTGCTAAGCTCTTTTGTGATACATTGTCACCAGTTACCACTTTTCTAGCTTCTGGGTGCATGTAACTCTAAAGTTTTCCTATGTGTTCAGATTGGGCTGCCAATAGTTAAGGCAGTTAAGACATTGAGTGGTTGTCATTGTGCTGATTACAGGTGCTTCAGAGTGGTCAGATGGACTTTTCGCAATTTGGCATCAATCCCAGTAAATTTGAGGCTTGAGACTATATTATTTGTTCCAGGAGGGGGAATAAATCATCTTGCAGGAGCTAGCACAAGCAACTAGGATAATGTGCCACTGGCAACTGGCAGCACTAGGTTTTGGGATGCAGTTCAAGACAAACAGATTGTGACTAATGGCTCCGCAGATCCAGGCAACCATTGTATCAACATCAAGCTCCTGTATTGGTTGGGACATATCTTGAGTTTTCTTGCAATTAGTGTGCTCATTTCCTGAATTCTCTAATGCTTATTTTTTTGCTGCAGACAATTTCACCTCTTTCTTTGAGGCAATTGAGGAGCAAGCTGGTGCAGATGTATCAGATATCCAGAAAGAACAAAGGCCAAATCAGGATGTCATGAAGGAGAGTCAGTAGCACTCAGGCTCATACATCAACTTTTGAACAAATCCCTAGAGGATTTTAAAAGGAAATGGATGCAATTTTCATATACATGTTGCAAGCAGATCAGAATACTGCACTGGAGAAAGTACCACAGTAAATGTCTCAAGATATTGGCTGATAGTATGAGGCTAGATTCTCACTACTCAATTAGTGAAGCATAAGTGTTTATGGTCAGTCAGCTCTGCCTAGTACAGACTCTTAGAAAATTGTGTCATTTGTTGCAATAACCCACCTGTGGTTGCATACCTCATGCTGTTGAAATGTAGCTGGGCACAAAGAGTTTATAACACTTCGGAAAGTATTATCTGATTTTCTGATTCACCTGGTTCACAATTGTTACTCTGATTTCAAAGTTGCATTCTTCATATTACACCCATTCCTATACAATCTAAAGATTTGCATGCCAGCTTTTGTGCAAATAAAATTGGCAGACAAACAAATACTGCAGATATGCATTCTTGCAGGGTTACATTGTGGAGACAAATTTGGTAGAAAAAAATATAGACTGCATACACAGTCTTCATACACCAGGTTGAGATGCACGGACAAATTTGGTGGATGATGAAGACATCAGACATGCCTGATAAACTTGGTTGCACTCATTCCATCAATGCATCCTCAGGCAAAATCTCCACAAAAAACTTACCAAGAGGATCGGCATCACCACATGGTAGGTTCCCATTGCAAGAAAATTTTCAAAAGAGCACGCAGATCAGGCAGCCACTATCCTTTAGCACAGTCCAATTATCAATAAAAGCCAGTTTGTGAATTTCCAAACCTGGGGATCCTAATCCTTATTCTGTGAGCTCTAGAATCTTCAGCAGAAGTACCAAGAGAACTTTATGGAGGAACACAATTCTGATGAGCATTAATGGATTGATTTTTGGGGATGGTAATTCCACAACATCAAAGTATCAGTTGTTGCTAGTACAAAGCCAATACCAGTTGTTGTTCATAAGTGGGAAGAATTGAAGTATTACTCATTCTCTTCAGGAGCTTCAACTGTTTCTTCTTGCATCTTGAAAAAGAAGGTTTTCTTTGAAGTTGTCAACCTAGAAGCCGTGCATGTGAGCAAGCATATTGGCTTTGGTGCTCCCTTGCTGGCAGTTGAGTAAACACAGTGCAAGATTCAAACAGAATGCACTAAATGAAAATGTCAGTCAGCGTCCCCTCAGCATATTCCTGCAATTCCTGTTTGCTCAATTGGAAAGTTCATGAGGTTGCAGCAGAAGCTTCAGATGAGGACTTTATGGAAATATTGTTAGGTTAAGGCCCTAGAAGTGGGGCATTACCCAAATAAGGGCCTGTTGTGAGGTAAGAGTTGAGTGGCCCAAATTTTTGGAAATGGAACACTGTGAGGGCCTTACCATGCATCAAAATTTTTTATGGCACCTTGCATGAACAAAATATCCAGCATGGAAACCAGTGCCTTCATTTCTTGGAATGCCAGACATTAAAATGCCTTAGGACTGTAGAACATAAAACAGAAGGCCCTAGGGCAGTAAATCATACAAATTATATGTCATGAGAAGCATTCTATCATGTAATGTGCCCTCCAACAATCCTAAGAAACAATTGCCAGATTTTTACACCGATAGACTCCTTCCACCAAGCAGTGCACAAGGACGCCCCCATTGCTATTGTTAAATGAAGAACATCAAAACAGAGGTGCATGATAACATGACAAGGCACCTCTGTACAGGGTCTACCTTGATCTTTATGCTGGGTAATCTTCCTTGAATCAATTCAGCAGTTTTCCTTTGAACAGCATTTTCTACACCCATTTATTTAAAATAGCAGGCCCACCCATTTTCCAAGCAAGAACTGAAGCCTTGTCCAGAGGGGGGTGAAAAAAAACCCCCTATGTTTGCCGAAAATTGCTTTCCAACTCAATTATTCAACCATCAAAATTGTTAAAAGACAGTAAAAAAATGCACAATCCAGAACCAAAACCATAAAAGAAACCTGGTTAGAGTTTCAATTTCTGGCTGCATTGATCTGAAATGGGCAGATGGATGTATCCATCCTGTATGCATTTGGCAGGAGGAAGGAAGGAAGGAAGGAGGATGCACTAGATATTACTTGATATGAGCATCATAAATTGTGAAAATGTTCTCATATACCAAGAGCGGCAACTTATCAATGTACATGAACAGTCTCTGCAAGTTGTCCCGGGCAAGTGATACCATATCTTGGACATCACTGGAGTCTGTGAATATCCACAAATCCCGTGAGTTCACCCGCTTCAAACTGTCACGGCAAAATGGACATGATTGTGACCTTGCATGCCTGCAAATGCAACCAACTTAAAGAGTATATAATCAGCTACATATGCATATGTTTTTTCAATGAGACCTGAGTTCACCAGCATTGCTAAGTAACCAATATACGACTACAGCTGGGAGTCATCATAAGCATGCAACAGGTTAAAGAAGACTTGGTTATTACTTTGCACTCTACCAGGATGAGGAGGAACACACCATTCACGATAACACTTGAGACACATGACATGGTTACAACCGGGGAGGGCAATTTTTGAATTGGGCTCCATGCAAATTCCACACTCCTGCTCCCGCTCCAGGTCAACTTCCGTCATGTGACCTTGCTCTTGATCAACCTTTTTCTTATAATGCTCCTCACACACTGCCTTTTGTTTTGCATCTTCCAGCTCCGAAATCCCCCCTTGCAACTGCAGTAATGATGGGTATATGCATGCTGCAAGCCCTAGACATAACTCTCAATCAGATTCTTCTGGGCCTGTGTCAGAAAACAGTTCGCACTAACGATAGATCAAAAGTTTGAAAGATCATGCAAAAAAAAGCTTCAATATAGAGCTCTCAAATGTAATGATGCCTTTTGACCCTTAAATCTTTCCTTCCAGATCCTGCCCATTGAAGTTGTGAAGTTGGAAAAGTTTGAAGTGATGGAGCAACTAAACACGTTGCACAAATTTTTCTTGACTGAGAAATTTGTATGCTATCAGGAATCAATCGAGATCAGCAACTTTTGTCTCTGCTGGTAAGAAGCTTTCAGAGAAGACAAAGGAAAGCTCTGATGAGCACTGATTGTCAGAACAGCAAGGAGATTACCATAAAACTCCCGGAGACTGGCTTTTCTCTCGTGTGTTGACATGGTAGTGGTCCCATCCATGTAAACCTGGACAAAAGGAATTAGGCTTTTTTTTGGTGATTGAATTGTGGTGAAAAAATGGTCATTGTTCCTGGCCCTCAAAGGCAATCCTTTGATTGGTTAGTCTATATCTTACAGCTGCAATTGACCTCCACCACCAAGCACATGAACTGTGAGACTCTTCCACTTTTGCTAAAGTCTCTCCACATGGCAACAAACTACCTGCACACTAACATCAGAAACTAACCAAATTTGATGATTCAATAAACTTGTTGCAGAAGCACATTGCATGTCAAACTCGACAAAACTCATCACGTACTTGACACAAACAAGCTGCCAGTGAATCTGGTCGGCTGCGAGACGCCTACCCAATTGCTTACACCCTAATGAAGGTCTCTTGACGATGGAGGAAATGAGAGGGATGTCAATGGCATACAAGAGAGTCTACCTTGTAGATAAGGATGCGCAGAAATCCCAAAGCTCCAGCCAGGCTGCAATCTGTCCAGCGCACCAAAAACAGAAGGAAATGGGCTGCAGGACTGTATGCCACTCTCATTTGTAAGCATGCCCCATCATACTCCCTTGGAAACTCGGATGCTCTGAAGCCATCAAATCACAAACTTTACTGTCTTTGACAATCTCACATCCGTCTTAACACTTCAAAACTCATAGAAAAAGCCTCCGTGTATGATACCAGGTGCAAAATGCTTGATACGAATTGCTTCGCAGAAACTAGCAACGATGGATTCTTCTTCTAAATGAAGCTACTGAGATTCCTGAGTGCAAAGAAAACGAAGAAGAAAACTGACATGGTGCCTCTCGAATGCCTTCCAGAAAATGTGATTCCTCTTGACATACTTTTGCATTATGTAGGGAGCAAAAAATACAGATACTCTGAGAGAGAGAGAGAGAGAGAGAGAGAGAGAGAGAGAGAGAGAGAGTGATTCATGTGGGGGCGGGGCCGAAAATGATTGAACGAGTGAGGAAAAAGAACAAACAAGGTATTGGCATGCTGAATGTCAGCCTCCAATGACTTGAGCGACTCCTTGTATGACTTCCCCTGCCCCATGGACAGCAATATCATTCCTCCTGCTATTGCCTTGTTTTCCTTGTCTGCCCTGTAGTCGTCCCGTGCTGCCAAGGTTCTGAGCTCCTAGAAGTCTTCTTGCTCCTCGCAAACCGAAATGCGGCTGATCAAGTGAAATTGGCCCGGCAATCACGGGCCTCATTCTATCCTCCCCTACATCCACACCCTACCCTGAAACCAATTTCACCACCACATACCCACCCATGGCAGAGACACAGAGAGAGAGCTTCTTGTTCTTCGCCAGAGCTCTTCACGGTTCCAGCTTCTTCCTGCACTAGTAGAATTCGCAATAAAAAACAAACTTCTCTATCTCACCGAACTATTTGTTGACGAAATTGAGCGCTAAAAGCTAGCGAATTTTTCACCAAACTAAATGGGAAAGCTGATGTTGGTCTCCATTATCAAATCTCTTTCGCGAGTCCGCAATTTTGCGGGCCCAAGGTGCGAGAGAGCGCCTTCTTCCTCGCACGCAACGCCACGCCGCGCTGCAACCGCCTCTAGGCGGCCTACGCATTTTTCAGCCTGCCTATAAATAGGCCACCTAGAATCTGGTCTGTAGAGACATCCCTCCCCTACGAGATGGAATCTCTATAGGGGGGTAAAAAGTCGTAGTAAGCACAAGGGATAAAATCATTAAAAATTCCGCACTTACCCCCCAACTTCACCCATTTAACCAACTCCCTTTCCTCTTCTCCCTCCAATAGAACCCTTCAAATAGTTACCACACCAATCAATGGTCTTCACTAAACTAAACTAGACTAGAACTTACTCCCCCCCAACCTCTTCCCCAACCCACCCCACCCCACCCCATCCCTCCCCTTGGAATACTATAAGTGTTTCTACTTTTACCAATTGGGGCTTTTTAAAACTTGTGACCAAGTCATTTAGGTTAGAGAGAGTCAGTTCTTGAGCCCCATTATTGTTGATTTCTTGTATGGCAAAGAAAGACACTTTTGTACTTATGAGAGAGAGAGAGAGACAGAGAGAGAGAGGGAGTCAATCATGCAAATTTGGTGCATGAGAGAGAGAGTAAAGAGATTGTGTGAGAGAGAACCAGAGTTGCAGAATTTTGTTCCATGATTGGGTGATGATAGAGAATACCTATCATGCATTTGAATGTATACATGTGTGAGATTGGCCTCGTCGAAAAAGGAGGTGTTCAAGAAGGTATTGTTTGATTAGTTTTTTTATTCCTTCGTGCAATTGGGAAATAAGATTTTCCCATGCTACAATTTGGTTTTGGTATGTGTAGGTCTGGGAATTTTGAATTCCAAAACCATATATAAGTACCACAAAAGTGCATGTCTAATTGAGATGTGCCTTGCAGAGTGTTTTTTTCTTTTTCAATTTTGTGAGGCAGGTGGACTGGGGAACAACCACAAGAGGACTTAGCCAAATTTGGCTACAGGTCAGAAGGAAAAATAACTATTTTTGAAACCCTACATTTTTTAATACCCTACATTGGTGACATGCAAGAAATTATGGTATAAATATGGCGATTTCAACTTTTTGTTTCCCCCTTGAAATATGAACACTTTTTCCTCAAAATATGTACAAGTCATAGCCCCTTTTTATTTGTTGCCAAGTGGCAAAATTTCACCACAAAAGAAAAACCCTGGTGCCTTGTTTACATTTTCATTTTAGGTTGTAGGTTTGTCTTACATACCAGATTGCATTTCTTTGTGCTTTTGTGCTTTGTTAATCTGCAAATAATGAAACTATTGTTTCCTCAGGATATAGAAACAACAGTTTCATTATTTACGATTGTATTTTCACAATGTAAAGAAGGTTTGTGAGCATTATTAGTCCAAGTGTAGTCCATGAAAAATTGTATGTATATAGAATTCTTGCCATGTTTGAGGTTCAATTTGTGCATGTCTTATGTTCATGGTAATCATGGTAATCTTTCTTGGCTCTGGATGTGTAAGAAAAGGATTTAAACTTCTGCATATTATAAGATTTTGCCTTTCATTCTAATGTTCAATTTTTTTCTGTCTTATGTTTTCAGTTACAATGTGTATAAATGCTTAGAAATGTCATTGCTATGAACACGTGCAAGCTTCATTAATACAAGCATCAATTAGTTAGTTTGTATGTTGTTTGTGATTGGATTTGTGAATCTCTTATGTTCACAGTAATGACACTAAATCTTTTTGAGCTTTTGCATCTGTGAAGAAGGGTATTTCCAACTTAACAATGGCTCATTTTGGGACACGAGTAGTTCATTTTCACCAAATTCTAACACTAATAACACCAGACTAGCATCATCCTCTAGACATTACATTTGAGTCAATTAAGGTTTAAAAACAAAGAAAAACAAGATAATTTAGATTTCCTTCTGTTGTATAAAGAGTAATGAAATGATAAGTTTGCAGAAGTGATTAAGATTTGGATGTGATTTTAAGAGCGTTTAAAAGTCCATAGTGTTACTGTTTTTTAAACAAAATTGGATGTTTGTGTTGAGACTGGTTGCAGTGACAATCCATTAAGGATATCGATCCTCTCCCAATCTTGTCCTCTTTTGTGCAACGCATAACATTTCTGAATTTACTCAAAGAGAGGGCTTTGAAGATTTAAGCAGCATTGTGATGTTGGTGATTGGGATGTACACTAAATCTCCAACTTTTCTGATTTTGGTTGTTACTAACAGTTTTGATGATGAGGATATTCATGCTTTAACATTCTTTCTTGAGTTCTTTGCACAATACATGCTTTTGTTTCATATTTACAACATTGATGTAACAATGATGTTGCTGGCTAAGAATATTGCAGTGCAATCTATGGTAAACAATTGTTGTTCACCAATCGTTCTTCTATTTTGTGATCCCAATGGTAAATGGAAAATGAACCTATTGAAAACTTGACTTAAGTGCAATAAAAAAAGAATTGAGTGGCAAACCATTGAGACCTCTATTGAAGGGTTTAATTATGGTTTTGAAATATTGCTGTAGTTTATCAAGTGTGTATGAAAATGCATTTACTTGTAGAGTAAAAGTTGTAAAATTTGCAACAATGTTATGTATGATAGTTCTTATTATTTTTATTCCCATTTCCTTTTTCCTTTTTTCTATTTTTTTAAGTGTTTCTAGTTTACTATTAGTGTTTGAAGTAAGACTTAACGGTTGTAGTATGTGGTCAACATGCTGGAATGAGTCAGTGGATGGTCCAAATCCTATCACTTAAAATCATTAGTCACTTTCAATGTTTTTGATGCTATCCACTGCCTTCACCCTCATTTGCAATCCCACACATCCACTTCCAATTAAGTGCGCGAGAATTTTGGTCACAAAAGCAAAAATGTTTCATTGAGTGACTCCAGTACTTCAGACACACCCCATAAGTGAGGTTCAGACGTCACAAGAATCGCCAATTGACACAAGAAATAGTGAGGCCCAAGTAGACTTTTGTAGATGAGATGGACTTCAATGACATACCGATGAAGAAAAATGTTGCACAATACAAACTCCAAATCATGAAGCACCTGTATTTACCAATCTATGCACAATGAGCCTGATAAGCATCTCAGACAAGCACACTGCGAACCTGAAGTGCACATCCAAGCTCAAATGATAACCAAAAGCAAGCAACATTCAGTCCTGCATCAATAGCTTGCCCACTATTCAGCCAATTGGGTTTCCCAGTTCAGTCACGCTTGAGGTCCATAAGTTCACGCCGAACACCCTGCCGGTTAATGATTACAATCTCCACAGCATCCCCCTGTGTGTTGCACATGCCCCAGATGTTTTAGAATGTGTAGGTTGTTCAAAGTTACAGAACTGAGAAAGAATAATCATAAACACCTGGTAACCAGGGCCTGTATTGTAACATCATAGCAAATTTGTGGATCTGAAGGTCAGAAAATGCCAATCAATTTCTCAAAATAACTAGTTCATAAGAGCTATAAGTGGATTTGCATTATTACCGTGTAGATGTCACGCTCTGCTGCTGAGGCAAAGGTGTCCTTGACCAGGTCAACTGCTTCAAACTCTGACAATGGAGTGGTCGATTTCTGCAACCAGATAACAAAGTAGAAGTGGAGATCAGCAAAAGAGCAACTTACATGGGAATAATGATTCAACACAGCAGTTGTGATTGGAATCTCCAGAAGTATCCTAGAAGCCACATCAGGTGTGAATTGTGCTAGCTTCACAGCTCACCTGAAGTGGCAGGACAAGGGGACTGGCAGACTTGAGCTGATTATCAAGCACAGGCATAATCAGCTGCATCCCAGTGCCCTGAGAGCTGTACCCAGAACGCTCATATGAACCCACTGCATCATAGCTGTACACACAACCCCTCCCTGCTTGCCCAAGTAATCTGTCATGTTAGAAGTCCTGGAGAATTCTCTTCATCAAAGACAAGGAATGTGATATCAATGGTCATTTTGCAAAATAATCATCTGTCAATTCACCTCTCCCACTTTGACTAATAGTTCTTTTTGACCCAAGATAATGGCTGATTCCTCTATTGAATCAAGTTCAAGTCAAAAATTTGGGTAGACATATTTTCCAAATTCAAGGTACCTGTGACATGGCTTGAGGACAGAGTCTAATTGGGTTTCATCTCTTCCTTCATAACACAACCTTCATAATCTCAGACTAGAGATGTATTTGAAAAGTTAAACACTGCTGGAGATCCATATGCAACTATACACTTTCTAAGACAACATTCCACATATTCTTGCTGCAGTTGCTATACACTGTTGAAATGAGCAGGAAAAGAGGAAGAGGACGAGCATCGGGACCTTCATTGTCCAAGCCACCAAGCACATTGAATGCATAATATGGAAAGAATCGCTTGTAGTATAGTGTATTAGAAAGCAGTTGTGCCATTGCTGGGCAACTCATTTGTTTGTTATGCTGATGTTGGTATATCTGCATGGTTTGCAACAACCCCTTGGTCAAGAATATGACCTCTCAACCCAATCCCCTTTCATTTGGCACCCTTCAACCTGAAAACAACAACTTCCTGTTCTTGACTTCCACATGACTTCACTCTCCTTAATAAAGACACAGCGAGCCAAATGAAGCATCAGATTCAAGGCCAAGAGTTGAAAGGCGAAGTGGAAACACTGCCATTCTTTTCCTCTCTAATTCAAACACAACTAAAGCATAGAATTCTGAGAAAAATATTACAGGAGATCTGCATACCTGATGCCGGGCATCTAGATTCTTCTGAAGAGCTCGAATGTCAGCTTGGAAACCAGATGAAGCCAAAACAGATTTCTCTGTTCTGCATGAACAGTTCAGAATCAAATATCTCAATCTTGCTTGACCTAATCTCTTGCAAATACAAGCCAAATCTGAGGATGGAAAAACAGCTACCCGTTTGCAGCAAAACAACATCAGCTCATGAACACTTCAGTTATGGGAATTGGTCACCACCTTTTCACATTCCAAGTTTAATCATGCTTCAAAAATCTCTAGAGCCTGTAGACCTTTGTGATATTGCAAGAAGCAGAGTTGCAGCAGCTTGCATGAACCCTACATTCTTGCGTGAGTCCATAGAAGAAAATGCTGCCACACAGAAAAGTAGAGAGAAGGAATGGTTACATCTGGTGAATTTTGGAATAGTTGCGGGTGAGGATGCTGAATCCTGTCGACATTCTTGTGTCTGCAGCTATTACACAGTAGTCCTCTCCAGCGATGGCCACACATGTCCTGGATCCACAGCCCCAACATGAACATAACCCCCCTTCTTCTTCCCCATCAGCAGGTTACAAAGTTTGCAAAGGCAAAAGGATCCCACACCATGATTTCGAAAGACTCAAGGCAAACCCTAAGACCCCCGAAAACCTTCCCATACAACAAATACCTAACAACTGTCACCCTCCAGCACACACAAAGACTCTTGCCCACATTTGATCTATTAAAATTCCAAAGATTCAACACAAAGCATGCACATCCCCCCAGTCAACAGAGAAGAGGCTTGCCGTGTGCTGCAAAAGCGGGTTTGTGCCGCACATCCACCACCCAATCCAGAGAGAAGAAGATTTCCGTGAGCTGCAGAGGCGAGTGCCTACGAACTACATGGAAAAAGTACTTACCCGCCGTTGTTGTCATAAGGACTCCAGGCAGGCTGGGCGTGGGTTGTAGGAGCAGCAGTCTCCGTCAAGCAGGGAGCAAAGACCATCGACATGGCCACAAACCTCTCTCCAGTAAACCAAAAAACAAAATCCCCAAAAACAAAACCGTCTCCAGAAGCTCTAGAAGAAGAGAGCAATAGACGGAGCTACAAAAGAAGGAGAGAAAACCAGAGACGGAATCCGATCCGATCCCAATCCACCGAACTAGACAAGCGACCCAACAAGCCAGAACAGAATTGCTGTGCAAGGAAACCTAGAAAACCATCCGCGACGCAGAGGAGGAAGACGACGAAGACGAATAGGAAGCAGCCCTGATCTCAATTGAGTTTAGGGTTTAAGGGATTAGGTACGGGATTGAGCTTAGTAGCCTTTTGCATATCTCAATTGATTTTAGGGTTTAGGGTTTATTAGTAATTATGATCAGAGGTGCAAAAGGATACTAATCAAAGATTAAGGGATTTTGGTACGTTTGTTCTTGCAGGGTGATCGTTAACGAAAAATGTCAATTGCTTAAATTAGTTTTGAACATGGGGTTCTTGCAGGGTTTAGTCATGCTTTGAATCACTGTCATCTTATACTGGAACAGCAATAGATTTAGGTAATTACTTTTGGCACTTTGGTGGCATTTCCTTCATGCACCACTGCAGTATCTCAACCATGTCTTCAAAACGATTGAGCAGTTCACTTTGTTTGTTACTGGGTTGTATGAATTTTGTTGCTGTACTTGTAACATAATGGATAACTGCAAGAAGGCTTATAATAAGAATTTACCTCCTTCAGCCAAAATGTTGATTTGAGCATTAAGAGCCACCAGCACCCACAAAACCCGAAGGAGCTCCTCCAAGAGTTCATTCAAAGGGTTCATTAAAAGTCATGAGTCAGTGAGAAACACTGGACACTTTCTCTCTGTGCACCAAGGGACAATTGGGGTATAGTTTCAACACTCAGAACACCTGATGACTCTTGGGGGGCATTAAAACAGGCCCATGATCTTCTGTCTGTTTTGAACACAATGGTATGACATGGAACTTCCCATAGCCTTGATGCCAAACACCCTCCACCAAGTACAAGCATTCCCAAAACTTAATTTTGTTGTCTTGAGTTCATAATGTGAGAAAAATACCAGAGCTATCACCCTTCTCAACTTTACAAATCTCATATCTTATCTATCACCTTGGCTAGCTCAGGTGTTGTACCATACACAATGTAAGACTGAAAACAAATCAGCACCCTTGACTCTGTACTTTGAAACCCTCACTGTACATCACAGCCATGAAGCCAAGATATGTTTGTAGTGGCTTAAAACGACCAAAAGTTTGTGAACAATCAATTTACTAGCTCTTGAAGATATCTTGACAAAGATAGTGGTGAACAAAATGTGACCAAGATGATGTGACCCTGGGATAACTAAACTTGCACCTCTAAGAAAGTCACCAAAGCTCCTCCATGAGGGCCATTAACCCTACAAGTTGGCATCAGCTCCTTCTTCTGCATATCCCCAGAAGTCATCATCATCATTATTTGCATTAGAGCCGCCCTCCTTCTTGTCTCCAAAACCACCAAAACCCTCTGGACGTGGCCCAGTGAACCGTCTGCAAAACCCAATACAGTTAAGTCAGTGCAAGAGCAGCAATAGAGTCTAGCTCCCACATCACCAGCCTTTCTCTGCATAGGGGTAATTGGAACACTTTTTCAGCCCTATGTCAGCAACAATGGAGACTGTAGCCACAAAAAGTGGGAGGAACAAAACTCCATTACCCTTCAAATACTTGTACTATGCATCCAATCTTGGGTGACAAACAAGCGAGCTTGCATGCTTGACACTCATGAAGTGACCAGATCCAAGATTGGGTACCATTTGATCCCACAATAACCAACCCTTATGAGGAAAAGGACAATGAAAGAGAAATATAATCTATCTGTCTTGTGACTTGTCTGGAAAAAGAAACACAACAGATTGCAGATTGTCTGGAGAAAGAAGCCACAATTGCAGCTAATGTGAAGCACTGCTGCCACAGAGTACAAAAGTAAACTGCTCAAATCACAAAGACTTAGAGATGCTTTCCATGACTCATCCCTGCACAAAAAAATTCCGCCAACAATTGAGTTCTGTGAACTAAAATTGAATAACAAGGCAGATTTTCCAAATCTCTATTCAGAAAAGACACATACCGCAAAAGTCCACACAAAGATGAGGTTGATGATATTGGACAAAGGCCGAGGAACTTTGCCTCGAAATAAACACGAACAAACCGCTTCCACAGAGAAAGGCTTCTTTCTTTCTCTCTGTTTTCTTTCAAGAAGTTTGTGACTAGATTCAACATTACAAGAGCTTAATTCTACGACTGAACTTGCGTCATGACAACGTTCGAGCAATCGTCCACAACAGAACGAACTCTCCACAACCGGATATGCCAATCCCGGACACGAACACGATAACAGTAAGGAAGTCGTGATAATAGATGAAAACCTGGGTTTCTTGCGGCGCGCATTCTGCTGTTTGCGCTTCACGATGTCCTGCGGCGTTTCGAAGAAACGACGGCGGCGGCACTCGGGGATGACGCCAGCCATCATGACGGCCTTGCGGAAGCGGCGCACAACGGAATCCGCGGGTTCGTCCTCTCCCACGAACACCTGCGCATTGTAGGAGCCTCGGAACCACATCAGGTTGGCATATTGTAGGGAGGGATCCGCGACCGTCATCTCCAGCGAGATCGGCATACTACTACCTGGAAACGCTTGCTGTTGCGCTACCAGTGGCAGCTTCACACTGCTCGACCCGAAGCTGCTACTGGTAATGGAATTACTACCACAAACACCACCACTGCTACTACTACTACTACTCTCAACAGAACAACGGGGCGCTACACTGACTACAGACGCAACGGGACAAAGCGCAGACGCCATGCTGAAGACTCCTTCCTTCCTTCCTTCTTTCCTTCCTTTTGCTCTCGCTCGCAGTGTCCCTTTCCCTCTCCAGTGGTTTTGTTCGCGTGCGCGTGGTGCTGCTCGGAGCAATGGCAACCTTGTGCATCCGCAAAGCAGATAGGGTGCCTTTCTGCTGCAACGAAGGAAGAGGAGGAGGATGAAGGACGGAGACGGATGAAAATTGGACGTTCATCGTTAATTTAGCAGAAATACATAATTTGGACGTATGAATGCTTCTATGTGTTAAATTTCATGGACGGTTAAAATAAAATAAACATTTCTCATTGAATTAACTCATTTAATATTTCTCACTCAATAATGTTGTTGAAAATTGACAACCCCAACTAGGCTTCTCTTTTTCAATTTGGTGATAGCCACACTGGCCATCATCCAGAAGAGGAATTAGCCAAATTTCACAACAGGTCAGAAAATAAAGTAGAAAATTTTAAGAGTCCTGCTATATTTTGGCAACCTGCTGGAGCCAGCGTTTTTTTTTTCTTTTTTTTTTGGGGCGAATTTTCGCACTGTGGCGACAAAGAAATACAGAAAATTTGGGAAGTTTCGTTTTTTGAGTGTAAATTCGGAATTTAAAAAAAAAATCACCAAACTTTCAAAACCACAAATTTGAAAAATAATGAATGAATTAATTTTAAAAACCATTACTCATACGAAAATATCAGTAGATAATGGAAATTTTTATAATTTCAAAAATAAAAAAACGAATTTATTTTTTGAAAAAAATGACAAAGATTTGTTTTTGTCAAAGTGGAAACTGACCCTAGGGTATGGTAGGCTAAACCCATAAAATTTTGGCTGGAACTTGACTCAATGTATCAGTGACATTGGGCATACTATGTGTGCATATGATGGATGGATGGACATGAACCATGGAAGTGCATGCAATGTACATCTAGATGAGAAGTTCTAAATTTCTAGGGAAATTTTTTATTTCAACTTTCACCTGATGAGACGAGCTCCTTATTTGTTATTTGTTTTTTGGATGTGACTATGTCGTAACCCTCCCCAAACTCTAAGCCCTTGGGCTTCACTTTTGAAACACCATCGAAAAGTCCTCAATGAGACAATGTGCATGTTTGTCAATTCATAATTTTTGAACCAACAAAGAAAAAGTTCAATTTAAAATAATTCTCATCATCATAAAGGTGTTATCTACCCATGGCACAATCGAATGAAGATGTTTGGGATTAAGATTTGAAAGATAACCTAATTCATTTTATTGTCAATACAATGGGTCAATATGTTATTCATCATTGACCTCATGAACAACTTCATATGGTTTATTTCATGTGTCATTTTGCCAGTTCTGATGAATCAAAACATGTAGGGTTTATTATACATATATTTTAAGCTACACTGAGTTTTTTTTGTTTGAAAATACACAATTGTTTTTGCAATCCCAGATGAAATTTAGGCAAATATTTAGTATCCACAGAATTCAACACTAGCTTTTCACCTGCTACTACAAGGCCAAACAAACATAAGAAAACCAATGCTCTTTATTTGAAGCCAATCTCAAAACAGGCAAATTTCCAACTAACTACATTTGAAAAGAGACCATAATCATCCTCTGCTCTTCTTGTAGATGCAAAGGAGACATAAGATTTGATCTTCATGCGTGATTCAAATAGTACATCATTTTGTTATCACCTTAAAACACTCAAAAGCTTGAATTTATATGGGAAAAAAAAAGCCTTCAAAATAGAAGCGAAAAAACTATAATTGATGAGAAGTAAATATAATGAACCCCCATTTTTTCTCTCAGCTTGCAGCAACAGATTTGGTGAATGTAAAAAAGAATGGCAAATGAACAAATTGCAATAGTTGGAATTAACTGAAATAATTTGTAGTGTAAAAGAAATCTCAAGAAACTCAGGATTTAGGGTTTAGGGTACCATGATTATACTATAAAACAATTGTGTGTCAATTGGGTTGGCTTCCTCTCTCAGAGAATGAATGCTGTTATCAGAGCTGATGCCAGAAGGCCAACCATTGTACTCCATGCTTGCTTGGTCATAGATTGTGCACTCTGTATCACAACATCAAGGGAACAATGTTTAGCTCATGAATTAGATGATCACATGTAAGCAAAGAAATTGTCCATGAAGATCAAACTAAATTCTAACATTTTGTATCTTGTTCCTGACTTGCTAACTAACAACCCATTGCAATTGGCAAATTTCAAGATACAGGATCAAGCAAGCCTCGACATGAAATAAGGTGCAAGTGAGTAAGCTTGAGGAGCTTGATGATTGATGAGCAACATCAAGTAAGCTTGGAGAGTATGAAGGCTTGATTTCGAAGAGCTACATCAACTAAGCTTGGATGCTTGAAGAGCTACATCAAATGAGCTTGAAGAACTTGCATCCTTGAAGAGCTACATCAAGTAAGCTTGAAGAATTTGAAGCTTGAAGTTTGATGAGCTACCATAGCAACAAGTAAGCTTGAAACGCTTGAAGCTTGAGGACCTACATCAAGTAACCTTGAAGAGCTTGCAGCTTGGAGTTTGAAGAGCTACTACTACATCAAGTAACCTTGAAGCTTTTAGAGCTACATCAATCAAGTAAGGGTTGAAGAGCCGGAAGAGCTTCTTCACTCATCAAGAAGAAAAGCTGTTGTGCAAAATTGGTATGAACTTCTTACCGATTTGGCAGCCGTGGTTGCAGCTGGCCCATTTGCAGGACCTGCAGATGGTAGACTTGGGGGTGAGCTGCCAGCAGGTAACACTGATAATGGTGCAGGTCCAGGAGATGATGATGATGCAGGTACTGGTGAGGGTGCTAGCGTTGGAACAGGAGTTGGTGCAAAACTCGGCGTTGGTGTAGGAGCAAATTTCGGAGCAGGAGCTGGAACTGTTGGTGGAAACACTGAAACAATGAAAAATGCACACCTTGAGATCGCGAAGAGAATGCCAAGCCGAAGTGCAGTCTCGAAGTGCGAGCCACTAGAGGATTTAGACGAATTGCTGGGAACTTTGATTTTTACCTGGTGAGAATGCTGGAGTTCTTGCGAGGGGAGCGAACACCGGAGCATAAGCAGGAGCTGAGGTTGGGACGGTTGGTGCACCGACGGGAGCTTGTACAGGAGCATAAGCAGGAGCTGACGATGGGACGGTTGGTGCACCGACGGGAGCTTGTACAGGCGGAACAACTGGGGTGGACGAGGGCGCAACAAAGGGGGATCCGACAGGCGCATGCGCATAGATTGTAGGAGTGGGAGCAGCAGCTGGAGTCGAAGAGATGGGTGCCGTGGTTACTGGAGCTTTGGCCGGAGCTACAACGATGGGAGCTGGGTACAGAGGAGATGGTGCCGCTAGAGGAGATCCTGCAGGAGCTCTTGTAGGTCCACCGGCTACGACAACTGGAGTGGTTGAAGGTGCTGGAGCTGTCACAGACGGCGGTGGGTATACAGGCGCATAAGCAGGCGGGGAAGAGATGGACTTGGGTGGATAAAATGGAGCAGACGATCCTGATGACGACTTGGGAACTGGTGCTGTGGGAAAGGGAGATGCTTTCGGTCCGTAGATCAGCGTGGGTGCAAATGCGGGTGCAATAATATATCTTTTCGAGTAGAAGAATCTCCCTTCAACACTGCAACGGAACAGGAATGAGCAGACAACGAAAAGGAATCAGCAGACTGGATTGCTCACTGCAAAACCTCAATAATGACTCAGAAATTAGCATTGGCAACATGTGCAGCTCCCCGAGAAAAAACAGTTGTAATTGAAGAAGCTGAAGAAGCTTCAACAACGCACCTGGCAGCAGCCACGTCGTGAAGAAGAAAATAACTGATCAGGCAAAGGATAATAGGGAGTTTGATCGATGTCGTGAAAGCTAATCTCCATGATGCAGTGTTGCGGTAAGCTGCCACGTCCATAGCTAGCTGCATCAAACAAGAAATAATATTAGTAGTTGGTCAAGAAAGAAAAATGTGAAGCTGCAGAACAGCATAACATGCTGCAGCTGTCCACCACCACCACACGACAGAGGATTGCACCTACAATGTACTGGCCTAACACAAGCCATGACGCCACATTCATGGCGTCACGGCAAGCATTGCAGCCAATATTGTCAAGAGCTTCTGTCGACTATTCAGGGTGGTCATATCATCACTCCAAAACCTCCACAGAGCATCATCCAGAGGCAAAACAAAGAAACTGCTACCCTGGAGAAAAAAATGCTCCTTACTCTCTATTCAGCTGAGTTTCTAGGGCAGATTGCACTAAAGAACAAAATGCTGCTGAAAAAACCAATTAGATTCGAATCACTTGTCCCTCTTCCCGGTCGCAAAGCTCTACTGCTGCAGCTGCTGAAATCTGGTAGAGACACAGAGATAGATAGTCTAGCTCCGGCAGCGAGTCTACCAGTTACTTGTAGTGTGAAATCACTTGCAAATATGATGAAACTATGAAGAAAACAGCAACTTCATAAGGAAACAAACAAACCAGCAGAAGTTCTCAACTGACCAAGTGCAGCTGGTGATGACAATCTTCCACGATAAATAAAAGAAGTGCTGCACTACTTACTAGACTTCTGCTGCAACGAGGAGAGAGCTTGCAGGACTTTTGCTGCCAAGCTTTGCCGAAGATGGGTGGGGCTTGCAAGCAACTGGAATCAACAATGCTCTGTGTGTGTGTGTGTGTGTTTGTGTGACCCTCTCTCTACCAATGCAATACCCACTTACACTGAATTACACTAAATTTCTATGAATGTGAAATCAATTCATGAAACTAGTGTTGGTTCACTGCGCTGATTGTGTTCGGGTATGTGTGAGGAATTTAATGATTTCTGGGAAGGAGAAGCTGAAAGGGACCCACACATCAACGATAGTGTCAACTTCAATTTACGCGACTCTGCTGGCTCTCCTTCCTCTGTTTTCTCCTTCTTTCTTTTTCTTCTTCAACCAATCACACACTTTGTACTAGTTTGTTGTCAAAGCTCTGCAAGTATGGCTAGTCATTAAATCTCCATTTTTCCCGAAGCACTAAAGCCAAGGAACCGCAGTAGTCTGATGATTAGACCGTTGCGTTCCCCCACGTTTCTCAGCTCTTAACTTCCCAAAAAATTATTTCTCGCTCCCTGGGCTACACTCTTTCTTTCTTTCTTTCTCTCTCTCTCTCTCTCTCTTCTTCCCTAAGTTCCCACACAAGGAAACCGTTGGTAATTCATTGAAGGATAGCTAACAACAACAACAGAGAAGAAAATAAATAGGTTTCAACGGAACTTCCACAACAGCTCTTGAGGAGAAAAAAATGGTCAAAATGTCCAAAAGTTGTGAACAATTTTTTTGCAATGGGTATTTCTTTTTGGGCATAATAATAAGTTAGTAATAAAGTTAAGTTTGAGAAAATCAATAACTAGGTAGTAGTAGCCTAGTTTGAAGCAAAATGGGAGAATTCATTTCATTCATGGGAATTTGGAAATGGGGATATTTTTCAAGTCTAGATTTTCATCAGGTGGCCTTTGAAATTAATTTTAAATATTAAAAACAGTTTTTTCTTTTTCACAATTGGGCTCTATCATGAGAGTCCTATTCACACTTGGAGCTTTTACATAATCCTGTTCACACTTGGGCCAGCAACATAGGCCACAGACTACATGCTTGAAGTCTAGATTTTCATCAGGTGGCCTTAAAATTATTATGAGGAAAACAACCTCCCCCACCCAAAAAACATTAAATAAATAAAATCCTGTGAAACTCACTCACACTCATCAGTGCAGTCTGCAGGCTGAAACCCTCTTCCCCAAAATCTGTGTCAGGCTTTGGAGACTAGTAGGAAGTGAGTACTAGACACTGGAAACGCTAGAAGACTCTTTGCAATTATGATATTGCAAATTTGGACTACTTGATTCACGTCTCTATAGAGATTCTAAAGCCGCCTGATCCCCACCCCAAGAAATGCCTTTTTTTTTGCAGATGGGAAATTTTTCCTTGAATTATTTTCTAAAACAAATGAGTTAATTAAGTGTGTGTTTTTAATACAGCTAAACTACAAAGCAGCAAACATTGGTGAAATTGTTCTTTAATTTATTTTTTAATGAGTTTACATGTTTTTTTTACACAGCTAAACTACAAAGCAGCAAACATTGGTGAAATTCCACTTAACTGTTGTTTTTAGTGAGTTATGAAATTTGTATTTTGCTGAACTATTAGAGCAACAACATTGGTGAAAACTGGAACATCAGAAGACTTTTTGCAATAATAGTAGTCCAAATTTGGCTACATGATTAACAACGTGTAGAGATTCTAAGATCCCCAAGAAATGCTTTATGCAGATGAAAATTCTTCTTGAATTTTTTTTAAAAAAATGAGTTTATGTAGTTTTATATAGCTAAACCATGTAGCACCAACAGTGAACACATTGGTTGCAAAAATACCAATGTTGGGTGGTTCTCTAGTTTTTCGGAGAACCGCCAGGTCTGGGTATTAGAATGTATCTAGAGACTCAACTTGGTTCTTTTTTTCTTTTTTATTTTCATCTTTTAAAGACCTGGGCAGGGTTTCAAAATTTTGTAAAACATAATTTCACCCAGTTGTTAAAGCACCAATTCTCACACATCTTATACCAATCGATTTTCAAAGGCAGTTTTCACATACTAGGTATTATAAAAATTATTATTTCCAACATTAAATTTTATTTTTAAAATAAAAATTGCACCAAAAAAATTTCTTAAATTTCTTTCAACATTTTGTATGTCAATTTTTTCATCTTGTTCAAATGAACCTTCAATTTTTTCTAACTCGTCTTCAAAATCTAAATTTATTTGAATTAACTCTACTAAATTGGAAGGTGATTTATATCCAACTCTAGGATCAGTTGGCCAATTTTTACTCATAAAAATCAATTTTTATAAGTTGTCTGATTGTAAATGACATATCATTAGGTTTGTAAGTATAATCATTAAAGAAAAAAAAAAATCAGTTTCAATTGTGACCTTACAATGCCTAAGATTTCACAAGCCAAAAAACCAACTATAAAAAAGATGACCATGTTTTCCCCACCATTGAAGAGAACACTTGATGTCTTTGGGATCCCCTTAGTAATGTCTGAAAATCAATAATTCCCTAATGACAAGTTCTTTTGTTGATTGGCTTGTGAATGCAATTTGTTGAAAAATACCTAAACTACAATCTTCATGAGTTGTTTGATTTACACATCCAACAATTTTTGTCACTGGATGCAAATGATGATAACATTTCAAAAGCATAGGATACAAGGTTTTCCTATCATATTCATCCAAAATACTTACACATCCCTCTAAGCCAACAAAAGAAGATACTAGATGAAGGTTTTTGAATCTAGGGTCTAGCATCAAAGACAACATATTTGTGAGCTTTTCTTGCTTCACATCCAAAACACCACAAACTTCCCTTTTGATGTTGGAAGCAAACAAAGACAACTCAAAAACAATCCCAAAATCATCATCAACCAAATTGATAGGGCATATGGGCTTGTAATTTCTTCCCTAAGTTTTAAGCACATAATAATGGTTGAATGTAATGTATTAGAAAATAACCATTGGCTATTATATTGGTTTAGAACACAAGCAATCACAACAAAAAATAAGGAATCCACAATTATTTTAGAAATGTCCCAAGTAAGAAAAGGAGACATTCTTCCATTTATTCTAACAATATTGTGTCTATTATAACAAAGGATAATAACATCTTTGAATTTCAAGGTTTTTTGAAACATAATGATTTTGTTAAAAAAATCTGCAAACAAATTTTAAAATGCAGTGTTTAAATGTTTAACTAGAACAAATCAATTAGAAACAAAGAAAACAATAATTATTTTCAAAAATTGCAATAGATTAAATAATCACCTTTCTTCACTAAATATTTAATTTTCTTAAGGGAACATTAGAATTTGAACAAGCCTTGTTCCATTCTTGTATGCCCTTCCCAAAAAATTTTGGCCAAGTTATACATTTTTGCAAATTGAACTTTGTAGACTTAATTAAAACAAACTTGAGATTTCTACAAAAAATTTCATTAATAATAGCATATTGACATTCTTTGGGGAAGAAATGGCCAAATCAAATAGTTTCAAAACTTTCATCACCTTTCATAACAAATTTCAAAACAATTGTCATAGTTTTTTAATTTGAACCTTCATCTTTAACATAGGCAATGATTTTGTTTCTTAACCCATATTGATCAAGCAATTTTGTTAAATTATTAGCCAATGTTTGCCTAGTCATTTATATTGCTTCAAACAAACTAATAATTACATGTTTAGATTGTTAATCAAATCCCAAAAAATTAATAACAAGAGCAAATAAATCATGCGCCCCCTTGGACATCCATAAATCCAAGCTTGTTGTGGTAGAAATATAATTTGTTAATTTTGGCAAAACATATACTTGTTTCGTTTTCTCTAACAAGTTAGGGTTTACTTTTTGAGAAAATTATTTTTTAGAATGGAAGATAACTTTAGGAGATAAATCTAAAATTAAACGTTCACACTAAACATTTTCAACAAATTGCAATGGTAAGTTATTTTTCACACTTACAAGGCCAAGGTCTCGCAAAAAATAAATTTGTTGCATATCAACCTTTTTGAAAGGTTTTGTACAACCAAAAAAATTAGAAATTACATTTCTTGGAACATTTCATAATAACACATCTTGGGTTTTACAACTCTTTTTTTACTACAATTGTAACTACAAGTTCATGTTAATGATTGCATGGTTATAAAGGACATTTTGGTACCATGTGGCATTATGGTTTTGCAATTGTAGTCAATATCATGACTTGATGGTTTTTACACAAATATCAAATTTTCAAAAATGTATTTTTAATCATCCAAAATTAAGTAATAACAAAATTCCATTGATTCTTGCAACTTTTGGTGAATAATAACAATTCATGGTCATGTGATGCTAATGTGGCATGCCATATGGCAACAAAATTGACTAATAGTTGCAACACTTTGTGACTTGTGACATTAACTTCACATCATAATTCATGTCATTGATTTAATGAATTAATCTCATTTATTTGTTACTTGAAAATATTGTTGTCCTTTGTGATTCATGGTGACTCGATCTTCCATATGATGATAACACGGCATGTTGTCTAGTGACAAAGTGTCAAATTTTCATGGCAATCCATGATTTTTTGTGACATCATAAATTTTTGTGTGTTTTGAATTTAAGCACCAATATTTGTCATGGCATGCCATAATTTTTATGTGCCATGAGGTTTTTGAAGTCATGAATTCACGTGCATCTGCATGTGTGCTAAACAATTTATTATTAATTTATAATTATGACTACAATATTAATAGTCATTTTGAAAAAGGTGACACATAATTCCTTGATTTTTTAATTATTTAACACACTAATTTAGGTTAACATACCTATTATATTAACCTATAAATGTAGGCTACTTAATAAAAACCTATTTCATAATATAACCTACCTTGTAAGTTATTTAATTAAACATAAAAAATTTACTACATCTAGTATGTTTAAATATACCTAGAATAAGTTACCATACTAATAGGTTAACCTAAGTAGGATTACCTAAATTCCTAGCTTTAGGTTTTTTACCAAATTAACTTAAACAACCTCATTATAAGATATTTCATCAAGTTTGTAACCACTTCAAGTTTATGCAACTATGATGTGATTAGATGCGACATAATTATCCTAGGTTTGTTTTTTAGCCTAAAAATACCTAAGTTAACCTAAGTTATGTTAGTAAATATGATAAATTGACAAATTTGTTCATTTTAAGTCAACCTTAGGAAGTCCAGGCTAGGTTGGTAGGTAGTAAGTAGGTTGACCTAGGTCAACATATGGTGACCAAGGTTAATTCAAAGCTAAAATTTTTGAACTTTATAAGTTTGTGTTAAATATAATTAATATAAACAAATGTACTAGTGTAATGGATGAGGACATGAACCCCAAAGTGAAGGTGAAGGGTTCAAGTCCTCATTCTTGTAATTTATGATACTTAAGCCACTTGGCTGAAATTAGATAGCTTAATTTATACTTCTTGGGCTAGGAGTCCAACATTTATTTTTAGTTTAAACCACTTAACCTAGATTAGGTTACCTAACATAGGTAGTTATCCCAACTAGGTTAAATTAGGTTAACTTTTGGTTAGGTGAATTAAATTAGGTTGCTTAGCCTAGCTAGGTTAAACTAGGTTGACTTTTGATTATGTTAGTTACATGGGCTAAATTAGGTTGACTTTTGGTCTTGTGTAATAACTCATAGTGTGTTCATAGATTTTTCACACACGTCATCCATCCATCAAGGTGTTTTTTGTAACAGTTAATCAAATAAAACAACCAAGTTGGGATGATATGCATTTTACACATCATACCAAGGTTAATGATGACATGGAATTTCAATATTATAAGAAAATTTTAAAAACTTAATTGTTAAAACGACTAGGCTTTGCAGTTGAACATTTTTTGCAATTAAATGGGTGAAATAACATGGATTGTTTAACAATTCACTAGTCATTAGTTGCATATGTCCTTTTTGACTAGTATGTAGTTATAAAGGCTAGTTACAAAACCCAAAATGTGTTGTTATGTTTGGCCTTTTTGTGTAGGTTATCTTTCAACACAATCTATTATTACATTATTAATTTTTCCTTCAATTTTTTTTGCAATTATGGAATGATCTGCATCTACGTTTTTCTTTGAAATATTTATACCATAAGTCTTATAATAGGTTATTAAACCTTTTTTTTCTTTAGTTTTTGGATTAGAAACATTTATAGTATTAACATAACACATAATGCATCTCATGACTTGATGATTTGCTACTTCAACCTCTTTCTCATCATTCACATAATAAAATCCCTAACATAAAATATTTCTATTATGGCCTCTCCAAATTTTCCTTTGAATGTATAATTTTTGCAAATCTTTTTCCATTATTTGTTCCACATTTTCTTCAATTCTATAGTTTTCTATTTGCACATTTCCGCTTTCTACTCTTTCCACATATTTTTCAATGTTCATTTCATTTTGATTATTTTCATTTTCTTCTTCAATCAAAATTAGATTTTTATTTTGACTCAACTCCCCCATTTTCTACTAGAATATTACCTACCCTAAAGGAGAAATTAAAAATAGGTGTACTTTTTGCCAAAGTATGATTATGCTTATTTATGGCATGGAAATCAATCTAAACATTTACAAAAAATTAAAAGAAAAATTAAAAAGATGCAATGTGTTGAAAAATTACAAAATGCAAATGTGCAAATGAAATGCAATGTGTAAAAGTGAAATGCAACCTGTAAGATTAAATGTACAATGTCAAAATAATTCCTATACATAACAAACAAAAACTCGCCAATCAAAATTACCCAAAAAAAAAAGGATAATCAAAACAAATAATGAGTTGTCAACAAACAAACATTTGAAAAAAAACAACCTCACCTTCAAATCTAGCCTAAAAAAGTTGAATTTGGAAAACTTGGTCCTCCCACACTTGCAAAAACATGAAGGGGGGAGGGGGGGGAAGTACCAATTTGAAATAGGAAGAGCAGGACCAACATCGAGAATGAACAACAACAACAACATCAAGGGGAGCAAAGATGTACCTAAAATAAGAAGAGTAGGGGTGACGTGGAGGAGGAGAAAGAGTCACCTCAAGGAGGAAAAGGTGTTGCATTGAGGAAGAGTAGGAAAAACAACATAAAAAAGAAGCAAGAGGAGTAGCAACATCGAAGAGCAGGGTTGTTGAAGAGGAGTAGGACCAGTAGTGTCGAGGAAGAGCGACAAAACCAACAACATCAAGGAGGAGCGCCTTTGAGGAGGAGCATGAGGAGTAGCATCGAAGAGGAATAACAGTGTCAAGGAGGAATGCCATAAGAAGAGCGACAACTAGCATTGAGAGGATTGGGAGCTTCGTCAAACAACAACAACATCAACGTTGGGAGAAGAAGTGAGAGCTCCATCTAACAATGACAACAATGAGAATGAGAGCACAAGCAAAAGTGCAAAAACTCACTAGCAAAGCAACTAATCTAAGCGATTAACAAACAAAAAAATAAAAAACAAAACACACAATGAAAAAATAAAATGAAAACCCTTCCTTTATATACTTTTGCACTTAGCAACACTGTTTACTGTCTAAACCCTAAATCTAACTACTAACTAAACCTTAAATCTAATTATTGACTAAACACTAAACCCTACTGACTGACTGCTGAACCTTAAACCTAATGATTTCTCTAACCCTGAAACCTGAAACCCTGACCTTAAGAATTTTTTACCCTGGGTTTCATAAAGGTATGACCCAACGTGATACCCTGAGGTATTCAAACTGAGAACCGGCTTGAAACCCTGGTCGGTTCTCACATATTTTTTGATACCTGCCCAACACTGAAAAATACCCTGGAGCCAATGCAAAAGTATTTAGGCTTAACTGTTGTCAAGCGGGCAGAAGCTGTAATAAGAAGACAACCCACAGAGACACACACACTGCCACTAAACCAGGGAATCAAGGGGTGAAGAAGCTCCTCTGGGAGCAGAAAGTAAAAACCCATTTAAAGTTCGTAGAGGTTTCAAGTTTCAACCAGTTTTGTTGGCATGTTCTGGTTTTCGGCTGTGTCTAGGTCTGGATCCAGATCCAGGTCTATGAATAGGACCCAGCAAGTCTACATGGACATGGAACCAACCAAGAACCGGACCCAGTGATTTTACATGGACACAGACCCAAGCCTTAGAACCAGACCTAGTGGGTCTTCAAGGATCTGGACCCAGCAAAGAAACAGGACTCAACATGTGTTAGGAGCTTTTTACAGGGCCCAGATCTGAAGATTATTTAAGGGCTAGGGCCTTAAGTTTGTTTATAGATTTTCAGCAGTAAAAGTTAAGCACCCAAGTAGGCTACTTACCGTTTGAGTGTGAGAGGGAGAGAACACAGTAGGTAGGACTCAGGAGAGAGTGCTGTGCAGTGTGCAGCGTGCACCCCTATTGTGTGTGTGCACAGAAATCAATCAGTAAATAAACAAGCCATCTTCTCTGCACTTGTAAGTTCAATTATTTTCTAAGGACAACACACAAATCAAGCTTAACGGCAGGTGGACTGTCTAGACTCTATTTTGGAGCCGTTGTCTTATGGCACATAACTGTTTGGTGTGGGGAGAGAGTATTGAGATAATAGACTGATGGCTGGCTTCTGTTCCTGACAGATTTGGGGTTTTTTTTAGAAAACTGCGCCCCTCCTCTGGAGTCCTGAGTTGCTGTTGTTTTCTTTCATTTTATTTTTTGGGGTTGTCTTGGGATGCTTGCAAAGTGCTGTACTTTCCTTCCTGCTCTTGGGACAAATAACAATAATCCTTCTTAGATAGGTAGACTGACTCTGATGAACTTAGTTTTCTGATAAGAAAGAAAAATCCTTCATATGTTTCTCCTTTTGAAGGAATGGAATGCATGTAAAAATGTAGAAATGCCCTCAGGTATAGAGCTATCCACACATCTGCATACGCTGTTAGATAATGAGGAGTTCCAATGGCTTCTCTTTCTTTCACATCATGTTAGATATTGAGGAATTCCACTATGTTCTCTTTCTTTCACAACATCAGTTACAAAAGATTCCGTGATAGAAGATGTTTGACATACAATTTTGGTGTGTCACTAGGTAGTGACTCACTATGAGGCCTGGCCTCGCTCTTAATTGGCTTTAACGTCTGTCGGTAGCCTCAAAGCAGAGTAAGAAAGTTGTAAAGTAGAATTTATGCAGGTTGGAAATGAAAGAATAGGCCATGACAACCACTTCTGCCATTGGAGAGTGCCTGAAAACTTGTGGAATCAGCAGGTACATGCCTTTACCTGTATATATCACAAGAACAACGAGAGATATAATTGGTCAGAGTCAAGCAGCACTCATGAACAACAACAATCCACCATCACCATGTTGTGATGTTGTGCAGGGACAGAACACTCTTTTTTATTGGGTTTGTGTTCCCAACTAACCTCCACATAGCTCAGGGTGTGCCAGGTGTTTTAAAATTGGGGTTCGTCCAACTTGATGACCTCAAAATGGGAGAACACGGGTGATGCATTCCTACATGTATGATTAACTTATTAAATTTAGGTCAGTTACTTGTAATGCTTGATTTTATATTTGATAGTGTCCACTAGGGTAGCAGCAGTAAAATAGTGTGTACACACTACATCTTGGATGAAGTACAGCCCTCAACGAGCATCACAATGGATTTGAACTTTGGACCTTTAATGTTCCACAAGATGTAGTGATCTCCATAAAAGCCAAGTTTGTGTTTAATGATTGCTTGCAATTGATCAGCCATAATGATTTGCCCATGTGGTGGCATTTAAATGGTCTCTTGCTTATACTATTCATTCTATGTTGGATGTGATCATCAAAGGTAGAGGCCCAAACAGACAATGTGGGTAGACCTGCTCTCATTCTACACTTGACAACTGCAGTGCACAAAAGAGGTTGTAGGACCTCTTTACACTAATTTGTTGAATTTTCATGGGATGTCTTTTGAATGAGGCTCAAGGGCTTTCTCTGAATATCTTGGTCATGGGCCTTCAAATCTAGTGTAAAGAGGTCCATAGCAAGCTCCTACAACTCAATGCTCAAGCACACAAACACTTGAATCACCTTGGCAATTATGATCAAAAGCCTCAACTAATGTAAGCATGCCCATCACCGAAGAGTTGTCGGTGATTGAATCCCTCAACAGTGTGAAAGGGAGGTACTTAGTGACACTTGCAGCAACCAGAATTCAATGTGGACCCTATTGTGTTTGGCTTTTTCAACATGCACCTAACACTATTCATATGTGTGTGTGATGGCGTGTACTTGGGAGACTCTGATGTAACAAGGAAGAGATGTGTGTTTGGTGTGGAAAATTCTGAGTGACACAATTGTGTGTGTGATTTGGTATTTGTGTGTGTAATGGTAGTTCTTTAAGAGACAAAAGAGAGGAGAGATAAAAGGGGCACTTTGCCACCTTAAGACAATCAAAGAGAATTCATTGTGGTAATCCAGGGATTGCAAGTACCCGAAAAACCTTTTGCATTTTGTGTTTCTTTGCTTGTTTTTTGAAAAAAAAAATCTTTCTTAGTGAGCTTCAGGGCTAATTTGTTGTTGTGGAGGAAATTCACACTACATTAGAAGGATTGAAAATATCTTTAATTTGGTTTTTCTTCTTTCATTTTGTTTATATTTGGGGTCTTAATGCTTGAATTTTACATTTCATCTTTTACTTGACAATTATCAATGCTATAGTAGGCAATTGTAGGTGCCCATATTTGTAACATCATCATCAAGTTCAGGGAATGGATGATGATGAGTTGTGTTGTTAACGAAATGCAAGTGAGTTTTTTTTGGCCTTCCGAATATTTAACGAGTCAAGGATTGCATGATGAAAGACCATTAATGGTAACATCAAAAATTGCAAACTACATGGTCGTGCAAAAAAAGCATGGGGAAACCCTTTTTTATTAAAAAATACTTATTATTAAAAAAAGTTCTACACAAAAGTGAGATCATTCAATCCAATCATTCTTTATTGATTCTCAATGAGCATGGTTCACATGTTACAAAGTAAAAGCAATACATGAGGCACAAAAAGTTTGGGTTAGATTTTATCACATTGCCTTCACACACTTCACATGCTTTAGAGCTCCTAGATATGTATATTTTCAAAAAACCTCAAAATAACAATTAAAATATTAAAAAATTAGGCAATGGTTTTTAATAATTACATAAACCATACCATATTACAATAGCTAAGTGGGTAAACAAAGCTTTAAACTATTCATTGTCCAAACAAAACATCAAGTCAAGTTTTAACATTAAAAGAATTTGATCATTTAACCCTAAAGTCATGGATATCAAGACCAAACCTAGTGATGTTTAACAACACCACCTAACAAAAAGAAAATGAAAAACAATTATATTTTAGAGAAAACAATTTCAATGATCATAACAATAAAAAGAACACAAGCTTTCTACCATAAAATCATTAAACATAATAACCATAGTTGAAACTATAGAAATTGGAAATGATGTTAATGATTACACTGTGATAAATCATGTTCACAAAAACCTTAATGTTGTGTAACTATGTGTCCTTTACAACTAATGTGCAACTAAATTGGAATATTTTCACATAAATACAATAATACATTTATGAATAAAATGTCATGATTGAAATTCACAAAGTTCTATTATTATAATCACATAGTAGTTGCACACAACACCCTTCTATAATGAAAATACACACCATATATATAACTTTATTTGCAAATAGCATAAAAGTTGTTGCATGTAACCATGGTGCAACAAGCATACAACCCTAAATTATACAATCATGTCACATTTACACATTGCCACCATGAAAAATTCAAACTAGCACACCCATTGTCATGTCATCCATGAGGTCATTAAGAGCAGCTCTTTTGCAATTGCTAATTTTCAACTATATATTTATCTATGATTCAACAACTAACTTGCAATTAAATTTGAATTGGAAATTAAAAAATTTGGATGAGATATAAGTAAGCAAGTGATACATACGAATAAGTTAATTGATCTTCTCTTTATATCAACAACTTTCATGCATCTATGTTTGCTCTCATGATTTTTCTTTCTAAACATTTTGTGCATTTCTTGATTTTTTTTTAATACAATTATCATATGCAATACATAATTAAAATCATTTTTCTTATTTCTTTTGATTTATAAATTGTAAAATTTTTATTGCAAGCCTTATTACTTAAAAAATATGAAAATTTGAATCTTCACAACTAGTCTTTTGTTTATTTGTATAAAAAAATAGTATGAGAAAGACATCCATTTTGTTTTGAAAGAAAAATTGTAATAGAGTGGAAGAGCATGAATAAGCATGAGGAACACCGCATGAACATATATGTGCATTGATCGGCCTAGGTCAGAACTTTTACCTTGATTGATCACCGGCCTGTGCTTGGTGATGGGCGTAGTAGTTAACTCTATCATAAAATAGAATCATGGTTATGTTATATACCTTACCCTAAGGTTGGTTTCTTCATTAAATAATCGTCAAAATCGTGAAACAAATTTTTGTGAAAATATGAAGTTGACATGTTGAAAATCATCATAATTATCATAGGCTACACTCTGAATAATTTCACTACTCATGTGACAATATCATAATAAATCATGGACAATTCAATAATTTCATATTTAATTTTTTGAAAAAATAAATTGTTTGTTTTGTCGATGTGGAAACTGACCCTTCCCTACGGTACTGACATCAAATTGTGAATAGAAATCAGTCGAGCTGAATCAAGGTACCTGGTGTTAGACTCAGCCTCGTGTAATTCCCAACCGACAATTCAGGAAATGAAACTCTCACCATTGTGATTGTTAACAAGGGGTGTGTCAATTACACTGTGGCCTTGCCATTTACATGAAAAAAGTATCTTAAGGCAAAAGAAGAATTATGGAGACTCAAATATTTCACCATGCAAGAATATAATCTTCAAAAAATCCTCTAAAAGAAACCAAAATCCATCAAGATGTTATAACTCTATAACTAATCTCAAGTTTCAACAAAAGCCAAAATATCATCTTTAAAAAATCCTCATATAAAAATAGACCTATTTTACCTATGGGCCAAAAATCCATTAAGCTACTATACTCTATAATGAATCTAAACACAATATCCTTGCCTCAGTAGGCAAGGCTAACAAATAGTTCTCTCCTTCATATTACCCACACGGTTGAATGCATATCATTTGAACTATTGTAGTATGTGTCCAGGTTTGGAGATAATTAAATTATTATTTGAAATGCTGAATTTTCTATGAAAGGAAACCACAATCGAGAACCCCAAATTTGGGTACTATGGTATTTCAATTTATTTTCAAAATTAAAAAATATATATTTTAATGTGAAGGCCCAAGGTGGGGGAATTAAATTCACCAAAAACACAAAGATCGGGTATATGATATGGTATGGTATATGTACTTGTTCACGGAAACCTGCCTTCTTCATCAATGAGGACTGGGGACCATGTACTAAACAACTATTATTATGTTGTATGTAAATATGATGTCAATTTTACACCAATCTATTGTCATGTTATCCTTTCTTTGTTAATTAATGTTAGAATTCATAATTGATTAATATTCATATTTGACTACATGTCAAACGAAAAAAAAAAACAATATCACATCACCTTCACATAAGATGAATTTTAAAAAATAAATTGAGATCAATTTCAAGAGACTTGAGTTCATTCTTGAAAAGGTAGTTATTGCCCTATCACAAAATATGGGTTTTTGGAAATCAATAGCCCTTGGTTCATTACACATGTGTGAGGTAAAGCTTGTGATTTCATAAATCACAAAGGATTGTCATTGCACCTAGGTTTGCCCCAATGGGGTTTTTAGGGTTAAAACTTAAATCAATCAAAATGCAATTGATGAGGGGATGATGGAACATTGGGCAGAGTGGCATTTGTTATAATGCTTGCAAATGCAATAATGTTTTTTTAGATGTGTTTGCTAATCAATTATTGCTCTAAGCTTAGTATGTAGCTTTAAATGTTGCTCTCACAAAAACTTCTATTGGGGGAATTTCAGAGCAATAGTTAGTTTGATAGGTGAGGGAGGGTTAGGGTTAGTTTAGATAAATTGTTTCCGATCCCAAGTAAAGAAGCTAACAAATGGGGTTTCAATATTGTTGTCCACTCATTATGCAAGTGAGGCCAACAAGCCTAACATTGGAATAGACTTCATGTTGTGAGGTTTTCCCAATAGTTGAAATGGAAGATCATGAAGGAAGGACTCAAAACATCAAGCCTTTGATCTATTTAATTGTGGATCATGAATTTAAACCTACTAACATACCACATTAAAGGTCTCAATGAATCCCAAATAGTTGAGACACTCTAAACATATTAAGGTCTTAAATCAAAAGCATACATTATTATGCTCCAAGAACATAAGCTCAGAGGTTATAAATTCCAAGACTTGTCAGGTCTAATGGGGCTTCAAGCCAGGGTTAATTGAGTTGTAAGCTACAACTCCACTAACCAAATAGGTGAGGTTAGACATGGAGGCATATGCACCATAGTAGAGTAGTCAAGTTGTCAATACAATTATCAAATCAACATTTTTGGAGGCAACATGGTCCAATGGATTTGATTATTTAAGGAACCCCATATGGCAATGTGAGAATTTTTAAATCTCTATGCACCAAATGACTATCAGGAGAGATGCAAGATATGGGAAGCCATTCTTGTATAACTAGCTAGAGATCTGAAATGGATCGTAAGTGGGGACATTAATATGGTAGAACTTAAGAGAGATAATGCATCATTATGTGGTTGGTTACTTAATAATAAGGATTGATTATTGTGCGAAGATTTTAAAGCTAGTTTGAAATAAAAGAAAAATTCACACCAACTAATAATTTTAAATTCTTTTGGGATAATCGGAATCCGCAATTCAAACCCCATTTGCATAACCCTAATATGATAACTTTGTATTAGGGTTTAGGATGATGAGGTTTAATCATACCACCCACCAATTGAATTTGCAGTTGCACTTTCTAATAAAGGTTAGAAAACCATACGAATGGAAATGTAAGGTTAGCCACCAAGTCAAGAAAGTCTAAAAATTAAACCAAACGCAAAGTACCAACATCCATTGGTTTCGTGGGAAACAAATCTTTCATTTCAAAACTCCTCACCCTAGATGATCATCTCAGTTTTCCAAGTATCCTTGCGATTTGCTTTTGCTCATACTCTGAATTTATATTGTTACTCATTGTTTCCTAACCTAAACCCAACCTTAACATGTGGGTTGCATGCTTTATATTATCTCATCAAAATAACCTACATTTCCATCCCCCAATTCTTCTTCCAAGATTTGATCTAATTGTTTTTTTTATCATTTTGTCATTATATAACTCATGGCCATGTTGCAAGGGTCAATGTTGACAAAAAAAAATTTCCCCACTAATGAACAATGTCTACCACCCCTTTTTTGCCCTATTGTGTGGTAAGGATGTGAAATTTTAAGTTAAGTTTCATCCTTAAAGTCTCAAGTTGGATCTAGAATACTAGGGCCTCTTCCTATCTCTTATGGATAGTTTTACCATTACATTTTCCCACTCCAAATCTCGGATCTTCAAGATTCAAACCTTCCGCTTTCAACACCTCACAACCTTCCACAATATAGATTTTCCAAAGACATAAACCATTATTGTCAACATTGGAAAATATGATTTTAATCATTGCCTAAATTAAAACTTCAAATCTCAATATTTAAATCCAACACAACCGTTCCCAACCAAAGTTTTTGGGTATATGATCTGAAGCATGGTTGCCCAATGTAATACCATGGATGCAACAACCCTAGAATATTCTTAGTGAAGGTTGCTGAGTAACAAAAATAAAAAAACACAAGAGAAACACAATTTTAGAGGACCGCAAGGTTGCCTTCAAAAGGAAAAAACAAAATGAATGAAAACAGAAGCAAACTAGAATTTGTAGGAAGTCATTGTGAAGGCAAGAAGGTTGCCCTTGGTACCTTTATATTGAACTAATCCAAAGGATTAATTAATGATTTTTTTGAAGTTGTGTCAACATCTTCCACACAATTGCCCTCCTTGGTTCTATTATAGTTATTTTCTAGTGGATTTGATGTTTTAATTAAACAATAAAAAATAACTAAAAGAACATTGAAAACCACAATATATTACATCAATCAAATTAAATTAAACTAATTACAAAAAGAAAAGTATTAAAACACCAGATAAACATCCATAAATAAAGTCAACATACGACGCTCCTTGCGCTTAGAAATCCATCCTATGTATGGAGACCTTTCAAAGGTACAATTTTTTCTTCTTTCCTTGTAAAATCTTGCAAAACAACCCACATACTCACATAGAAGGACAAAGAGAAACCTACATTATAAATCCTTATCCCAATTTCCACTAGGGACACGACTTGTATATTTTAGGAATCACTTGAAATAAAACGATGTTTTTAAATTTGTTATGTAATAATGAAATATATTTTATAATAAATTAATTATATTATAAATATTTTATAACGAATTATAAGCACCATATTTACATTGAAATAAAAATTTAAAAATAAAATTCAATAAACAACACCTTCTTTTTTTTGCATACCTTTTAGAATAAAATGGAAATGACCTCTCAACACAATCTTTTCCATAAACACCCAATTACTAGCAAATTAGTTGTCCATTATTCTATCATCGAGGACTAACTATCAAGTAAATCCCCAATAGATAAGTTTTCATTTGTTGTTTTTTATTTACTAGCCATTGAGGGATGCATCTCCCCTTGCACTTTCGATTCCATACTACATTTGTGTAAGCATTTTAGGAAGGATACACTTGAACAATGCCTCCTCGTGTGATTTTGGAACCCAAAATGAAAAATAAAATAAAAGACTTGATGCAAAGTTCTAGTAGAAGAATGAAAGGAAAAATTAATGAAAGGAGATACTTACCTCTTAGTGCCAACTATGGTGAAACATGGCAAAGGAGCAATGAAATGCCATGAAGCTTTGCACTTGCACATACATAATGAAAAAAAAACTTGATCCAATAAAACGACAATGCAAAGAGATGTTTACCTTTGAATGCCAACTACAGCAAAATGTGATAATGTTGCAACAACATACCATAGAAGAATTTATGAAAACTCAAATATTTCACCATGCAAAAACATAATCTTCTGAAAATCCTCTAAAAGAAACCAAAATCCTTTCAAGATATTATTATAACTCTATATCTAATATCAAGTTTCAACACAAGCCAAAGATATCATCTTTCAAAAATCCTCATATAAAAATAGACCTATTATTTATTACCACCTAGGGGCCAAAATCTCTTAAGCTACTACTATACTCTCTAATGAATCTAAACACAATATCCTTGTCTTCGTAGGCAAGGCCAACAAAAGAATTGAAAAAAGAATGGGGATACTTTACCTGTGCCTCACAGGTCTAGATGCTAGTTCTATCCTTCTGATGTACATGGACTGTAGGGTTTAGGGTTTTAGGGTTCCCAAAATGCAACCAGTTATCATAAAGTCCTAAATTCATTAATTTTTTTGAGGGGTGAATTTTCATCAATTGGCTTGTTTTTTGCCCTTTTTCCCCCAGACTGATGAAAAAAATGTTTTTTTTTTTTTCTTTTTTGGGGGGGTTTCTGGTTGCTAGAAAAATGGCCACATTCTACATGAAGTTCCTTCCAGTGGGTGGCCAGAAATGTAGAAGAATGCATAAATTCTCTTTTTTCTATAATTTTGTTTATAACCAGATTTGGTTATCAATTTCTGGTTTAGAGTTTAGGGTTTAGGGTTCATGGCCCAGGTTTAAACCCTAAACCCGTTTATAACCAGATTTGGTTATCAATTTCCGGTTTAGGGTTTAGGGTTCATGGCCCAGGTTTAAACCCTAAACCCGTTTATAACCAGATTTGGTTATCAATTTCTGGTTTAGGGTTTAGGATTTTAGGGTTTAGGGTTCATGGCCCAGGTTTAAACCCTAAACCCGTTTATAACCAGATTTGGTTATCAATTTCCGGTTTTGATAACCGTCCAGCCCTGGTAGTTGGTACGTCACACATGCTTGAATTTTGCATGGA
>Ga0116231_10001552_pt1 | contig 47111 bp, 42 predicted proteins | sample S1TSphgellanicum_2_FD_89695 | JGI IMG/M metagenome (GOLD analysis project Ga0116231, IMG submission 89695) | Host-associated microbial communities from peat moss isolated from Minnesota, USA - S1T2_Fd - Sphagnum magellanicum MG | ecosystem: Host-associated > Plants > Peat moss > Unclassified...
ATAAGTTTTTAAAAAAAAAAAAATGCAGGAGTTGGTAAAAAAAAAAAAAACAAAAAAAAAAAAAAACAAAGATCTATCCAAGAGTCTGTAGTCAACAACGTCACCCAAGCAACCAAAACTGCACCCTTGCAATTCCATTTGCTTTGAATTGCATGCGAGCATAGTAGATTTTCATTAAGGACCGGATTAAATGCCTCACTTTTCCTTTTGCAAGTTTCTTCAAGATTAGTGAAGTACATGTAGACGGTACTATCAACGTGCCCGATCTACAATGTACCTGTTATGCAAGTCGTTGCATTTTCCGAGTATACATTCATTCACCAGGAGTTGTACAATGCAAGTATCTTCGACTTGATCAACTCGTCCTTACCATGCTTTGAACTTTCACCTTAAATACTAAGATGGTGGAGTCTGAGGTTTGTGACCGATGCAACTGGAAATTAGGGCTCTAGCAGCTACTACATCTGAAGTGAAATTGAAACTACCCTGCAACTAGTTTTGCACGATCCATTAAGAAATGGCTGAACTGCACTTTTTCACAGTCCCACGCAAGAGAACCACCAGCTCAAACAGTAGAGAGAAGCCACATGGAGAAACGGAGCCATAATATGGTTGCCATGAATTGTCAAGCTCTTCTAGTCTTTGCTATGTTGTCACTGTGTTGCCATTACGTACATGCAGTAAAAACTGCCAGCCTCTTGGTCAGCATCAACCAAGGGCGTGACCAGATACAATTAGAAAATGAAGATTCATCTCCGGATCACATGGATTTACAGCTTGGTGGACATGGAGATGTTGGAGAATATATTAAATCCTCATCTTGCATCTTAGCGATCATACAGTTGGCACCCTGCAACAAGTTTGTGCAGTTTCATGGTGCAGCTGCTTCAGAAACTCCACATCGGATGAAGTTTGTCGGGCTGCTCTCTCTAGTGTTTCCATCAAATTCATGCGCTAGGTTGCAACCCATTCTCCTGGCATCAACATCAGTTTACTCTCCGCAAACCTCTTGCATGCAAACTTGTGGTGAAATCCAGCACCATGTGCAATGGTATATTAGTCGAGTCCTTTCCATCATATTTGATCTTCTGAACTTTGCAATTGTGATTTGGAAGCATTCATGTTTTACTCATTGAAGTCAGAACATGGTTACAACATGATTTCCAACATGGGCCAATTCAAAATCTAGAAATGCCACAATCGAGCAAAAAAAAGAGTGAAGTTTGGATATACAATATACAGAGTTTTATGAGATTGAATATTTTGGGAGGCGGAGACCATAAATTTGTGGTCTACAAAATTCAATCGTTCTAGGAAAAAACTATTTTCTACAAAACATTATTGGTTATGAAAACTTTTGAAATCAATTAATAAGTAATTTTTTGAACGAAATTAAAAACACGTCAACACTCATGTCCCTACGCAACAACAACAGACAATCCCAAGATGGATACTTTCAGTTCTCACACCTTACACCAATACCGACAAAATTTGAGGACTCCCATTTGCATAGAATACTGGGAAAGGAAACCCCTTCTTTAGCCAATACTTCCATTCTCGGTCTCAAAATCAATTCAGTCAACATCCATGATTCCGCCTCAGAACTTCATGCCAATTTTGGGGGAGTGGAAATCCTTTTATCAAATTGGATATGGAATTCAACCATGCAAATGCCACACTGGTAATATCCATATGGATTGGGCCTTGATAACTTTGATGCCACTTCTCATTGCCATTTGAAAAGTTGGGAATTTGCTCTTTGATCTTGGTCTAGATTTAGAAGGGCTAGGAAAATCTCCATCCTCATAATCATGTTCCACTTGTTGTTCACCTCCTTGCAATGATAGTATTGAGCTATTTAATCTGAGTCCAACTTTTGATAGTAGAAGTAACATTGCCTCCTTGCACAACAATAGTTCTGAGCCATCCAATCTGAGTTCAACTTTTGATAATAGAAGTAACATTAATTCAAAAGGTCTTCAACCAAAAGGAGTGATGCAACATGATACAAGTGATACCTGGGGTAAAACACAAACTAGATCCTGTAGGAAGGCAACTTGCATGTATATGCATGTATATGTATCATGCCATTTGAAGCATGCCTCACACATAGGCACTTCATTTGTGTACCAAAGGACCCTGCAATTTGGAAGGTCCCTTCACACACATGTATTGAACCTCACATGTAATTAGTAAAAAATATGATGTCCTTTCAAAAATGTGTAAGGTAAGGTCCATCTGTAGAGGTTCATCATTTAATGTGCGCAGCTGATCCAGTAAAGAATACCAGAATGCTTTGCATTTCCAAAACTGCCCACTGATGCTCTTGAATGTGTTCACATAAATAGGAGCTGAAGAGCTCAAAATCTTGGGCAAAAACATTTACACAAATGTATTGTGGTCTGCTATCATAGTTCCAAAAGCAATAACAAAAGTCAATAATATGTCGTTCAAGCTCCAAGAAGCTTGTGATGGGCAGTCTTCATGTTGTTTGAGCTTTGCATGTGTACAAGCAACCACCACAGGCTTAAGGCAACAGAGGTCTATATAGAGGTTGGCAGTCAGGGTCCTCTCCACTCTGCACATTATCATCCTCCACCCAAGCATCCAGCAAATTGTCGTTCAAGGCCATGACCACTTTAAAGTGGTCCTGGGTTCAAAGCTTTCAGTACACCATGCTAGCTCTTACCTACTGCCACAACCTGTTAGAACTGCGAGACATGAGAAGCTTCTCTACTACTCCCCCAAACACAGCATGTTCACATGAGACACAACCTTGCACCCCTCTACACACCCCCACCCCCCACCCCCCGCCACCTCATACCTGCTTGAGGTACTAGCCATTGGCCTCAAGAGATACACTAGTGGGTAGACTGTGCCTAAATTTCCTCAACTCACAATGGTGCACCTCATATCCACTAGACGACAGGCTAAAGGCTTTGCGTTGGTTCCAGGTTCAAGAAAGAATTGATTACAAAATCTGGTCACAAAAGTAAGTGATAACTCAATTGATAAATCTGAGTGCAGTCTTTTGGACATGGCTCCTACATCTTAATTCTGCAGCTGCTATCAGTACAATGTATTGACATCTGTGGCACTGTTTTAAAAAATGCTGAGTACAATTTGCTGACAAATTTGCTTGTACCCAAAGCTCTGTACCTATGATAACTTGTCAGCAATTGCTTCCATTCTGGTGCCACCATTCATTTAAACCAAGAAGAAATTCCTAATCCAGGACCAAATCTCTAAAACTCAAAATCAATGTTAATCATTGGAAGAAATGAGTCAGAAACTATACAGAGTTAGGTGTAAGGGGGACTTCTATGCACTCAGTGTGAGCAAGGGTGAAAATGAGAATGTCATGCAAGCAGAAGGGTTCCCCTTGTCTTCCTCCCACCAAACATGAACCTCCTGTTAGGTGTCCTCACCATAACCATCTCCTCCAAGACTGCAACCACCTGCAAAGCCAATGCATTCAAGCAGCGTGAATTTCCAGCATTCAAAAGATTGCTGTATAAAGTGATGGCATTTGCACTCCATCTAAATAACTACTTGATGGGAATGCAACAAAGTGACAAGTTAAACACAAGACCAGTAGTAGTACCTCAGAGAACTCAGGTCGCTGCTTGGGGTCTTGGTGCCAACATTGCTGAGCTAAAAGAGATAGCTTCTCAGGTACAAAGGGAGGTATCTCAGGGCGAAGTCCCCTGTAACAGCACCCTTTCTGTCAAAAACACTGGCTCCTTTGCATGTACCTTTCTTACTTTCAGTCAAACAATTATGAAAATTGAAAAACTGGAGCGCTCAAACTTGGAACTACTATTTACAAACTGGTGACCAAAGAGGGGGTGCTCTGACCTTTGCACAACACCAATTGCTGCTTGCAGTGGTGTAAAACCAGCATATGGAATTTCACCAGTTAAAACTTCCCTGTTCACATGTGCAGATACAGCATCATCAGACTGCAACCACCAGCACAAGCAATATACAAACTTCAAGACCACTAATCTCACAGTTCTGTACAATCAAAAAAATTACAAGTAGTACATGATCAGCTTGTCAATGTCAACAGGGCTCTAAGTCAGAGGAGAATAAGGAGAGCATACCACATTGTAATGCCAAATGAATAGACATCTGCTTTGTGATCATATGGCTTGTGCTCCAATACCTTTCACAATCATGCCCACATGCCCGTGAGACACAAATTGAGAATCAACCAAACTCATAATCACCTCAGACAGAAAATCTGTCAGAGATGAAACAGCACACTGTGATGCAGCACAATAGGGATCTTTCCCAACTAGAATGTTGTTCAACAGTGAGTTTTTACTCCAAGGGGGAGAAAAGTGCCACCACATAGATACCTCAGGAGACATCCAACGGTAAGTTCCTGTCTCTGCTGTCATTTCAGCAGCAGGCCATGCACCCTTTCCAGAACTGCTCACAGGTGTTGGTTTTAAGCGGGCCACACCAAAGTCACAAACCTTGACCACCTGCCACAAAAATCCCGCATCTTCTATGAGTATTCCAGCTCATAACTTTAATCCTTGCTGCTGGAGTTCCAGATTATGTGCACACAAGACTCAAAACAAGGTCATAACCGAGAACCAGCACAATACACTGATTTAGATGGTATTCTAAACCATTGTTTGTAATGTAGTTTTTCTTGCTCACATAGTCCCTGAATCACTGAAAAGAATAGATATTCTACAATGGATAAGACATTTGTAAGAAAACAAAAAGTTGCACAATGGATGTGTAACTTACATCATGTTCATCAATCAGAAGATTCGCAGCCTTCAAATCTCGATGAACAATTCCCCTCCTACAGCCACATCCACAATAGGTAAGTTTGAAACCTTCAACTCAGCTTATGAGATAATGTCCTTTCAAGTTCACAGAGCTAAGTGCTGTTGGAAACAAACAGTTTAAAACTAAAAAATTGCTAGATTTCACAAGAAATATGGAGTGCATCCTCGGGAAACCTAACTTAAAATGAAGCAATTACAATTTTGGTAATTCATTTGGTCATGAAAGTAAACAAACAAAGTTATGTATTCAATTTACACATGGTCCTACTTGTGAAGGAAGTCCATCCCCTTTGCAGCATCTCGGAAAACTTTCACAGCCAATGGTATATCCAAGCCACCCATCCGAAATTCTAGCACATCCCGCACACTGAAAACATACAACAGTAAATACTAGATCAGTACAACTCAATTTGGAACAAGTCTTTCACCAAATATGATTCTTTCAGCACGTATGCCAGGTTACACAATCATGCAACTGAACTCAGCATGCAAAAACACTACATCTCACTGCATCACCATCACATAAGTGAAAAGGGACCCAAAAGTGTCCAAGAAATCAGCATCCAAAAGCAGGGGTTATGACTGTAGTGCGTACCTTCCCCCAGACATGAGCTCTGTCACAATACAAAGCCTGGGCCAACATGAGCATGCTCCTATGAACTGCACCACATTTTTATGTCTCACTAGTCTGCAAAAACATCAAAATTCATTACTGTCAGCTTCATGGTGCTTGGCATAGCCTGCCAAGCATGATCCAATGCAACATAGACAGACCTTGAAGTGGCTAGACAAAGAGTGGCTTGTTCAAGGCCTCAACATATCCTTCTTCAACATCTCTAGCTTTTTCTGTCACCTCTTTGACAGGTCTTTTTTCTGTCACTGCTTTGACAGGTCATCTTGCATGCACAAAACTAAATCTACAACCACCTTTACAGTGGTCACACCAAGCATAAGAGAGATGTTGCAAGGAAAGAATCAACTACAAAACAGCCTAGAGTGCCCAGAAATGACTTTTTCCTTTACAAGGGACAGCACAATGAAATAACACATAGGAAAGCACACTCCTTCGCTTGCCCACAATACCAACTCACTGTTTAAGGAGGCATCATAGCTTTAGCTCCAACAGCTTGTATCACATTAAGTAAGCAAAGTAAGTGATGGCACCAAAAAAAGATCTTTTGATTGGCAGCTAACCCACAAGGTAGCAAATGCCAGCAGAGAGAATCCAGTACTACTGTTGCTGCAGTTCTAAGATGCCACTAAGCAAACCACAACAGTCAATTTCATTACAATTATTTTACAAAGCTCACCTCATAATTGAGAACTCCTGCTTAAATGTCTGTAGTCGTTCTGATGCTGGACATGCCTGAAGACTGTCGGAATCCATGTCCACATTATGACCATCAACTAGAGCAATCATCTTGATAGCTACATCTTGACTCATATATTTCCCCCGGTAAAGTTGACCTGATGAACCCTTCCCAAGTGGCTCACCTATCACTAGCTGCATTCACACAAAAAATACAGATGAGTTCCAACACCAACTAGTCAGACTAGATACAAACCCAATATCAAACCAGATTTGCAAAGAGTCCAGTGCCAATAACTGACCACTATAACATTTTATTTCAATGACATCACAGCAACAACTCAACATCACTTGGAAGGTGGCTGTTGTGTCAGTTCCAGTAAAATCAAATTGAACAAAAAAATGTGGTCAACACCTTCACATTGTTGGTTACACAGTCTCAGATCATCAGCTCATCATGAATGGCAGGGACTAGTTACCATTAGTCACCACTGAATTCATCAGCTTATAATGGTGGTTGTATATAAGTAATAATAAAACACAAGCAAACAATTTTGTTTCTTGTGTCCTGAGTCTCTTTCACATTTCCAGAAGCAACAGTAAAACCCAGTTATGATGCTGGCTACCATGCAAAGCTTGTGAGGGTAACTCTCCATTCATTTTAGCTTTCTCATCATACAAGCAATCATCTAAGCCTCAGACATAGAAAGGCCTTTGTAGAGGGTAGTGGTCTGGCCCTCCTGCACGTTGAACTTAACCTTTTAGCACCACAAATGACTACCAGGGTGCTGTACATCCACTGGAAAACATGACAAAGTTGCAGAGAAGATCCCACAAATTTTTTTTCATAGTAACCATAGTGTCAGTTCCAGCAGAACCAAAACAAACAGAACAAGAACGAGTGCAGGCATGCTGTTGCCAGTGTCAATCACCAAGTACAACCATCACCTTCATCATGAATGACAGTGATTGGCTGCCATTATTCCCCAGAGCTCTTCGTGGAGGGTATAACTAAAGTTCTGCTCAAAACCTTGGGCAAAAAATCTGTCGTCTGACTCTGTTGGATTGCCCAGAAGCATCAGGAAGAACATCTGGCTCACAACACTTCAGAATATGCACACAGAATTGTGCATAACAAAGCTCGGGGGTCATGATCATCTGGATGTTAGAAGCCTTCCAGGACATCAGTTATCAAGCTTCCCCTAGCAATAGCAGAGAAGGTGAGAAGCATACCTGATTGAAGTCAACAGCCCAGTCTTCATATTGAATTGATTCCACTGCCACCTTCAACTCTGCATCTCTGTACTTGGAATGTCCTTCCTCCCTAGCATCAACAGCTAAAAGTACTGCCTGCCTGAGTCCTTCAGCCTGCAAGTTGAGATCAATTTTCATACTCTTTAGGATTGACATCCCACATTTGCAGCAGGCCCAGCATACCATTCAAAACCCATCAAAAAACTGCTCAAGTAGGAGTATGCAAGCAGCAAAATGAATTCTCTTGACCAGGCCCACACATCTGACCCTTGCATTGTCACAAGTAATGAGAAAGCTTACATCATCACCATCCCAGCCCTCTACAACAAAAACCTCCAGTGCCATTCCATCTGATGTACTAAACACATGAGCTTCCTGCAAACAAACAACCATCATATAATACAATATCTCATTAGTTTCAGCCACAGAGACATTTCTTCATGGGGGGCAGAGGGACACAATCTAGGATTGATAAAGCCAGGCATGGAAGAAGCGAAAGATGCATTGTATTCCAAATATTCCAACATCCTCTCGTCAAACCAGGTGTGAAGTTTGAACCTGATCTAGTGCTGTAAGCATACCTTGATATTCAGCTCAGTCTTAATGTTACTGATTGCAGTAGTATAATGCCTGAGGAGTCCATGTCTGTCAGACGTAGCCAGAGTTATTTCATAGCCATAAGTTGGAACTGCAGCATCCTCATTGTCACTGTTGTAGCCAGCACCATCATCGTCCATGTGAAGGGGATTGGTGAAGTTGCCAAAAGCGGGACGGGAAACCGCCCAATCCACATTCCCTGGTGAAGTGGATTGCAAAGAAGGAGAAGTGGCATGTCCTCCTAATGCCGACGACCGGATGGTCGTCAGACTTCCTCCCGCTGCGGTGGGGTGAACTTTGGGGCTTGCGCAACATCCTAAGCTTGCAAGATTAGTGCAGGATCCAAAGGCAGGTTTGGGGATTTTGAGTCCCCAGCAGCCAGATGATCCCATGCCCAGCTTCTGAGGAAGCGAAGAATTACTTGTCACGGCCATATCCACTGAAGACCACAGCAGAACTTTGCGCACGTTAACAAAAGGAACCGCAAAGGGTTCATCCAAGATGCTGCTGCCCCTTGAACCCTCATCCTCCACCTCGCGTGCCTCTTGCAGCAATCGCATGTGGAGTAGCACATCCTCATGTCTCTCAGGATCAATATTGAGGGCGTACCTAGAAAAAAGCCAGAAACACAAAGCCCAAGTTAGTGACCAACCTAGAAAGCGCGACACAACACGCCAGGAGACTCCAAACGCCACGACCACAATCGTGGCGGAGTTTGCAACAAAACACAAACCGTACTGCTTGAGACAAGCGCAGGTTGAACTTTCGACGGACGGATTGCAGACTTCCGTGGTGCAAAGAGCTTAGAGAAAGCTCTTACCGAGCTGGCAAGTAGGCAAAGTGCTCCCGGAGCTCACTGCAGACATCCTCCCCAAATCCATACTCGCGCACTCTACCGATCACCCGCATCACTGTAGACTCCACCGCTTTCAAGGTCCCGGATGAGTTGCTCCTACCACCACCGCCGTCGCCACGGCTCCTCCTACCCTCATGATCACTACTGCTACATCCCATGTGACTCCCAGTCATCCTCTGCGAGGAACCTTGTGACGAGCTCACCGAATTGCTGTCGCTATCGCAATCGGCCATCGTCCCCATTCCCCCTGCTCCTCTTCCTCCTCGTCCTGCTTCTGTCGTCTGCTGCTGCCTCGTAGGCAGCGTAGAAGGCAATAGCGGCTGCCGTCCAGCACCACAGGCATCATAACCACACAACTCCCTCTCCTCTACCGCTACAACCGATCGCCTCCCATAATCCTTGAACAACATACTCACATTTTGTTGAACAAAATAACTAACAATTGCGACACACCGCTCACAAAATCATGCACTTTATGCCTGCCACCGACCAACGAAGAGACGTAACGGACCGAAACAACTGCAGAAGCACACTCGTTTTCAGTACCCACGCACAGTCTTCAATCCCAAAACGCAACAACGCAACTTTTGTTTTAATCAAGCAAATCCCACGACAGCTCCCCGAAGTAATAAAAGAACACAAGCGAAAGTAGGCGACTAAGTACAACTGAAGCTGTTTGTTTCTGCTGGTGATGGGGACGATGATGATGATGCTGATATTAGCACAGCTGCAGCGATGCGAGTTTGGAAGCTGCTCATACATGAATGAGGTGCAACGCGGGTGTAGGTGTACCGAGCACGACAAGTGGTCCCAATCTAGATGGTGATAGCAGCTTGGTTGGATAGGCAAAGAGATGAGGCCGCGTGCGTATTCCAAGGCCGTTTGTTAAGTACGTACTCGGTAGCGCTTCAAAGGCGTGTTCAACTTTCAACGGCGCTTTTTCCAAGCTCGCACTTTTTATTTCACACGCCGTCAGTCTTCACAGAGCCGGTTCCATTAGCCGCTACGCTAAATTGGGGAAACAGACAGCGGCTCCGCCAAACATTTGTGTGCCATTTGCAGAGGTCCTGCCACCTAACTTCGTTTCTCCACCAATTAACACCATAGTAACCAAAACAAGCAAACCCACAATACCTACTCCACAAGCATCTATATTATAGCTATTTCATAAGATATCTTGAGATTTTTCAAGAATGAAGCTCTAACCCTAAAAAGCAATACTGGATCTACTGTAGTAGGGTATATAGGTCGGTGAGCAAACTCTTAAGAATTCAAATGAGGTCAAATCCTCACATATTGTTCCTTTGATTCTAAAGCTCAAAGAACATTTTTTCTTTTGCAATGTTGCAAAAATCTCTCAATTTGGTAAAGGAATGGGCAAGAAATGAGGTGTTCGGTGATAAGGGGTTTAGTGTTTGATGATAGATGAATTAAAATAAATTAGGATTTTAGGTTTAAAAGTCTGTGATAATTGCATTTTGCCTCTAGAATACAAAAAGGTTTTGTAAAGCCCTAGTTGGCACACCCATCAGGTGTCAAATCACTCAAAACAGACTAAAAATGAGAAAAATGTGGGGCTGGAACTAGAGAGGAGTCTAAAGCTTTTCTTTAATAAAAATCGAAGCAAAAAATCACACATCCTCTTCCTCCATTTGCTGAGTAGCTCCTTTACTCCTGATGCTCAAAGAACATTTGTAGCCCTCCAGTTTGCACATTCAATGACACAAAATTTGGTTAATTTGGCTAAGGAATTAGGAAAATATTGGAAAGTGTTTTATGATAGATACATGTTCCGTGATGGGCGATTCAACCCTAGTCCTAGTTTCCCATTCCTCCTTAATCAAGGAGCAAACTATAGTCCGTCAATTGTCTAATGAACCTTACAAATTCACTGTGTCATGTGCTGCTGGGTGGAGTGTAACTCTTTCTTGGCCCACTAAAGTTATCCTTTATACATACTCTTCCCTTTCTGGTGTCATATGAGTGCAGGGAATCTCAGTGGTCGCCTGTTTGGTGAGAAATTTCGCAAAATTCAGACCCCAAGAACAGGAAGGAATATTCTTTCACAAATGCCCTTTTCCAATAATCACCAACTCTGTTTTAGAAAACCAAGCCTTTCAGGGAAATTTTCACCACACACCTTTTAGACTTGGGGCAGTTATTTTGCCAGTTTTCTACAGTCTCTACAACCTTAATTGACTGTAAATAAAGATGATTGTGATTAATGCTACATCAGAAAACTGAAAGAAAAGATAGACACTGGTAGAGAACGCCATAGATGTGCAGGATATGGAACAGGTACAGTTATAGATAGCTACTCCAGAGTCCCTTCTTCAATCAGTCCTTATTTAACCATTGGCATTTAATTTAAGTTGTTTTGGTCTTGGGTTTTTGTGTAGATGCATGGCCAAGTCCAGACAAATGTAGAAAAAAGTAGGAAGTGTGGGGGAAAAAAAACTCTAAGTAAAAATTTGGGGAACAGGAAATTTATATTGATTTGCTTCACATGAAGTTTATGGGAAGCCATGTAATATTTTGACCTGGTGACAATACCAAAGAGGATTCACAAAAGAATAATACTGGTGGGCAGGTTATATTTTGCCGACACTCATCTTTGTCATATGAAAGCCATATGATAGTGTAGCCATCTTGGGTTTCAGGGAAGGGATTCCACAATCACATGGTATTTTCGTGTTGCATGTAAAGGGGAGTGACTTTGTTGTACTGGCCTACTAACCATGGAAGAACAATTCTCACACAAAATAATTGATCACAGAGAATAAATAAACTTGAATCCATATGTACCAGAAAAAATAATAAAAATTATGTTTAAAGAAACATTCATATACATCCCTCAGTCTTGCAGTGTGTGCACACTTGAAAGCATATGAGTTATGTGTGTTGCAAAAGCATCAAGAGAATTGAGAATTGAGAATTGCTCAAGTTAGTGGGACTCATTTGCTGCATTTTTCCCCTATTATAAATGTTGCAAGGTTTTTCACAAACCATTGTAATTTGTACCCAGTGTCAAGCCACAACTGTGTATTGCCAACTCTGCCACAGGGAAAAAAGTGCCTGCGACAATGAGAAAAAAGTAACCAAGAGCTACTACTAAGTCATGCATGGTTGTGAAATTTGCAGTTCCCTTTCATATGGAAATCGTTTATCTCATGGGCTGCTGTAACAATATGTTCACTCAGTGGCAAGTTTAACCCTGGAAGATATGGGAAGGGTACACAGCTTGACTAGGTCCTTCAAAGTTCAGACTAGGCTACATAAATTAGCCCTAAAACTTTCACACAAATCTGACAACACAAAACTATCAAACTTGCAGCTTACAATCTTCCCATCATGTGCTTGAATCAGAGAGCCACAAGTCTCACTGGAATTGTATTGGGTACTGGCCATTGGGAGGATCCAGGCACGAGGCACTTGAAAGAGTAGTTGACCCTAAGAAGCTTATAATTACTAGTGCGAAGGGTGAAATCTCTTATGAGTGATGGAGAAACAACAAAGGAAAGTTAAACCAGTAAACTGAAGTACAACAAACAAAACTCACACTTACATAGTCGATATATGTGGGAAAATAATTGAATTGAGATAGCACGGTTCATTAATTTCAAATTATTTAAAATAGAAAAAAATGGAATATAATTATATTCCTAAATTCAAACTAAGGAGCACCGTCCAATGTCAAAGATGGGACTATTCGTATACTAACATAATTTTTGAAAACAATTGGCTTAATGGCTATACTTGCAAAATTCATGGAAGATTGCATAAATGATTTCTAGACTAACTTTGGGATGTAAAGAATAGTCGTTGAAGATACTCGCATGACTAAAATCCAAAGCTAGGGTTTTTTAATTCATGTTTGCGTGACTTGCTTGGGTTTGTTCAAGTCCAATGTCATACAAAGTTCCAAGATGTGATAATTTAAGTTGTAAAAAACCTCCACCCAGATTTTTAGTTTATGTTCCACACATGCTTACAGAGCAGAATGCTTGGGACATTTCAGAAGATGAAACACTCACAAGTGCAGGTGTTTCATTTTCTGAAATGGCCCATTTCATTGTCCCGGGTAGCTATAGGGTGTCATGGGCAAAAAATAAAACATAAAAATCATGAATTCTTTACACCAAGTAACTTCAAATGCTCAATATGTCAATAATGACATCCTATTATTAAGGAAGGTTGATTGTCTGTTTTGTCACACTGAGATCTTGACATTCACTTGTCATAGTTTCAGACATGCAAATTTGACACTTGGTGATACCATAATGGGTTGAGTGGTTTATGCATAAGGAGTTGCCAGCAAGAGGAAAAGGAAGTTTGCTTACTTATTCATCGGCAGTATATCACGAACTTATTTGCTTACAAGTTACAGGCACCCAACAACAAATCGGTGGTGATTTCAAGCCCTCAAGCTTGAGCATCATTTTCTCACTGAAGGCTCTGGTGGTACGTGGCCAGAGAGCCGGAACTCCAGGTAAAAGCGATGAGCTGGGTGTTGCCGGAAGACAGGTACGCGGCGCCCCGAAGCCGTTGCTAGCCGCTATTACAGCGGCGTGTGCTTTTACCCAGTCATTGCTGACACCTTTCCATCAATGATCACACTTGCTTGGTTGACTGTTTTCATGGTTTTTATAATGCGAAACGAAATGCAAAGAAGAACAGGTCTCGTGATCTCTTGTCGTCCTTTAGCTTCCCGACCCCAGTAGATTGTTTTGGCCAGCCATCACAGTCAGAGCGTCACAACTTACAACTACTGAGAGGTGGCTTTTGTGACCACAATACGTGAGTTGTTCATTCTAACCTAAAGGATCCTACCAATGTTTGTTTGTTGGCCTTGGCAAGGATATTGTGTTTAGATTCATTATAGAGTATAGTAGCTTAAGGGATTTTGGCCCCTAGGCAATAGGTCTATTTTTATATGAGGATTTTTGAAACATGATATTTTGGCTTTTGTTGAAACTTGAGATCAGTTATAGAGTTATAATATCTTGACAGATTTTGGTTTCTTTTAGAGGATTTTTTGAAGATTATATGTTTGCATGGTCAAATATTTGAGTTTCCATAATTCTTCTTTTGCCTTAAGATACTTTTTAATGTAAATTGCAAGGCCACAGTGTGACACACCCCTTGTTTTCTTTGTTTTGGTCAATTTTGTGATGTAGCCAAAGTGGCAATCATCTCAAACTTGAAGATTTCGCCAAATTTGGCCACAAGCTATATAAGAAAGTCCTACTCTACTCGAACCATGTACAAAGATCTAATAATTCTTCTTAAATTGTGGTTGAATTTTGGCTATTGAAAATCTCAAAAAAAGCACTTGATTTTAGCATTTTTCATTTTCACTATATATTGCATTTTGGATCCTATATAGCTATTTTGCAAGTTTTTCAAGTGTTTTAAATTGTAGAATCTGCATTAGTAGATGATTTGGTCGATTCCAAGGTTATGCCATTATCAATATCAATGTTGTCCAATTCTTGACTCAAAAGGAACCTTCAATCCCACTTTTTTCTTTTTTCTTTTTTTTGGGTTGTTTTGTATGGAACTTCTGGTCTAGTTTGCGACCAATTCTTTAGATTTTTAAAACCTTAACTCAAATCATTTTCATAAAAAAATTAAAGTCAGTATGATTTAAGATCAATTTTAGTTCAATCTCTTTTTACATACTACTAAATATTAGATTTTTTTTGGTGTAATATTAGTTTGTTCAACTAGTTCATACAAATTGAGATCAAAATTGCAGATCAAGGGTGGATAGTTCCCCGTTCCTTGGGTTTCAATTCTTTTTATTGAACAGTTATACTTGAATAATATATACACAACTTATGACCCCATATCAATGAATGAAACTATGTCCCCAAAATTCTGCCCCTGCCATTACCCTAGGCGAAAAATGGTGACCAACAATTTAAGAAAGAGAAATTCCATGCAGCCAATGAGGAGGCTCAGCATGCACTTATGAACGATCCAGTTTTTTTCATTTTGAGGGGGACGGGGAAGAGGGGGGGAACAGGGAATTTTATTTTCTTCCTCTTGTTCCCAATGTGTTCCCATCATGTTCCCATCAAGTTCTCAAAGTGTTCCCAAATATGATCCCCAAGTTGATCCCAATAGCACCTGGGTCTTATCCCATATGGTGTGCCCCGTTCAGCTCCCCTGTATATAAACTAAAAATGTGAAACCCAGGTGTGCAAATTTGTTTGTATTTTGCAAGTGGGGGCCCAAAGAGGTGATTCTATTGGGGGCATGCCCAATGTTCCAAAAAAAAATTGCTGATGGGCCAATCAATATGGCTCCCTTAAAATAAATACAAAAGCTGTGTGTGCACCCATGATCTAATTAATATGAATCACACTATGTCCACTATGGTACCAATTTAAAGTGCAACAAGCATGTCAGTTTGACATGGGCAACCCAAAAATCATGTGCATGTTTTCTGTTGGAGATAAAAATCTACCTTGCAAGGTGCAATTTTGGTGGGCAAGAAGTTGCCAGGAAAAAAATTTAATCTAAGCCTCCATGAAATACCATCCACCATAATAATTCACATCAATTCAGTAGAAAATATTCAGTGAAATTTCTAGGGTTTAAACTATTTATATGATGTTTCTAGAAGTGCATTGGAATACTCATGAATCCACATTCAATCCAGTCATGTCAGCATCACACCCAAAGGAGACCAAAAAACAAGCCCCTCCAGTAAAAATTTCCTGCTAGGAAACTCAAGTTCATAGACTAGGCTTCAGAGCTGGAACAATACATTAATACCTATGAATGCCTTGTTCACAATCCAGATGTCCATTATTGTAGGTATCTATACTGGGCCAAACCAGATTGGTCTTCTACAAACCAGACAAACCAGAGTTGTGTAATTTTGCATTCTCCTTGTGTTTCTATGTCCAGTTTGTTTTTTAATATTTTCCCATAGAAAAGACAAGCGATTGTTTAGTATGTGCACATGAGAAAGTCTGCAGCGCCACGAGATAGAGAGAGAATATTAATAATGACTTTTTTGCATTGCTTTAAAAGTAAAATACTTAACCCTTTTTTAAACTTCATTTAAGTTCAACTGGTCCCATTTTTTAGGTAATTAATTAAATAATTAATTAAGTCTGTCTATCTGCAAAGTCTAATAAGTGAACTGGATAGTAACCATTATCCATAAGCAGCAGCTTTAGGGGCTGACTTGCTGACAGTATCTCTATCCTTATTGGACATTCACCCCAGTCATATCACATACTAAGCAGCCTGTATTTCATTCTGTATGTGGTCGAAAAGTGATCCACATCCATAATGTATATGGATGAAAAGTGATCTGTTTTCATCTCCTGAGGTGATTATGGACTAGGTAACCAATGAGAGGATGCCGACTACTGGACGTAGTTGAGGCGCAGAAGAAGCTCTAAAGAGCATATCCCCTAGCTGGTGGCCTTGAACTGGTTACAAGACATAATCAAAGGGGCAAGGCAAATTGAGATGAAAAAAAACTTCATAACCAGCCCTCTTTATAGACAGAAAGAGCTCTTCATGGATGAATAGTATATTACTTCATCTACATTCAAGAAGAAGGGTAGGTTATATCAGAAAATAGCAGGTTATCAGAAAATAGTGCTCACCTCAAGGATGAATCAGAATGCTACACCTCAGTGTGATTTGCATTCACATTGATTAGGGATGTTAAAGGACGGCCCTTATGTCACGTCTAGTAGGCCTTTTCCGAATGGTAATGCCCTCCCACTAGGGCTTTACCAAACACAAAATCACTTTGGTGCTCCCGTGCCTCAGCTATGTGCGCTGAGGAGTGGGGCTCTTGCAGGTTATCTAGTCCATATAGCATCCGTCCATTTAGGCTGATATGATGGTGTGTTGATTAAGAGAAGCGGTAACAGAATGGAGAAACGACAAAAGGCTCCCGCTCAATTTGGTTGCTGTGTCAAGGAAAAAATGCTGTTATCTTATTTTCTACCACGTGGTGGCAAGTGGACTCTCTCATCAGCCAACTTCCCAGTCAAGTTCCCGTGACAAAGACGAACCTAGTCAGCAAAGGGTGGCAGGAAGAAATGAAAAAGGGAGGGAAAACAAAAATGCCTAAGATTGAACATGAATTACACATGCGCCAATAGGGTAGAAGCCCATGAGCCGATGACCATTTTGTGAGAGAACTTCAGTTGATGACCAATTTGTGAGAGAATTTGATTTGATGACCATTTTGTGAGATATTTAATTTGGAACATGGGAAGGGGGTGTGGTGGGAGGAATAAAGTTCGTTCGTTTATGTGCTGTAGTGATGGATAGAGTTGAGGTGGAAGGGCAGAAGACGCGGCAGATAGCTTTTGCACAACCTTCCTTTTCAGACACGCAGCCACATTACCTACCCATGTAGCATGCGGTATGCCACGCTCACATGGGGCATGAATGGCGGCACAGCTCCCGCCCCCAGTGCCCACTTGAAGCAGCCTTTTTTTTCTTGTGTGCCTCTTCGAGGCCATGAAGAGCCAAATGGCCCCTCACTTGACAAAGCCAAGTACAGGCGACTTTCAATTCAATTCTCTGGCTTGTTTTCTTGTTTTTCTCCTTCAAATTTGTGGATAACCCCTCCATTATTCGAATTTGGACAACTTGACCCATTTCCAAGTGGCAGCTTGCTTGGTGTGTGGATGGATATAGATACACATCTTCCCATTGGTATCTACTATCTACTATGAATATGCCTCGTAGTGGTAATAGTAGGAGGAGCAAGTGGTCTGTGATTTGTGAGTTTCAAATCCATTCCTTTTTCTGTCACAATTTGAATTGGAGTTTTCTTTGGAACAGTAATGAGTTTTTCACCCTCTCTAGACTCAGGACAATTTGCATTGACTCCTAGCTCTCCAGCACTTTTGAAGTGTAACGTATTGTGTCCAGGAGCTTCATTTGCCTCACCAGACTTTACCTCCACTGCAATTTGCCAAGAAATTGCAATATAAAATTGTCATATCACACTGTTGCCATAGCATCACATGGTATCCAGTATCTACCCTATGTTTTACAAACTTTGCGGGTGTCCGTGTGTGGTTGTACACATCACTCAATTCATGGAATCCATATTCAATATTTGTGTGAAACGTTAAATATTCCTTTACAAGCTTTGTATGAGCTTCTTTTGTCGTGCCATGCATGTTTCTCCATGGATTCACATGGTTCTACTTGTTTTGCCAAGTTCAACAAAAGTTCTTAAATTTTGTGTTATGCATGTTTTGTTGTCTTGCACCAATTTGAAACCCACCACCTCTCAAGAAAGAGTAAGGATATCTACCATTAAAATGCTTTTTTCACATTGAAAGAAAATAATGTTGTTATTTATTTAACCTAAAACTAAAATAAAACTAGTTAAACTTTGTGATTGAACAATGTGGCTTGACACAACATGCTACACTAATGCTCAAACAATGCTTGATAAGGAATTCTTAATGTCTTAATTCTTTTATATTTGTCTTGTTCAGCTCGAGATGGAAAAAAAATTTGCTTTGCTTGTATTGTTATTTTTTTGTTAAGTTTGAATCCACAACCTTTAAAGAGAAGGGCCACATGACATCCAATACCTTAGTTACATATGCTTACAAGTAGCACTATCCAAATTTATGTTACATAAAATTTGCACCAATATAATTAGTCAAACCTTGTGGTAATCCCATGTAATCATCGCATAAGTTGCAATATTAACACTCACAAAGATTGTAAGGATTTTTAACATCTTATGTCAATAACAATGTTAAAAAGTTTTGATTTTTTCAAAAGAAAGAATTGATGGGGAAGTGTAATATATATAGACCTTTGATCGATGTTTCTCAAAATACCAAATAAGCGATTCTAACACTTGACCAATAGTTTTCAAGAGTTATAAAACTTGTTTTGACCCTTAAAATGGGTTCTAGAAACCAAAAAGGCTTGGACAAATAACCTACCCTAAATTGTCTATTATTTTTGCAAATTCTTTCATGAAAACCATGAATTCTTTGAAAGTTTTCAAAAATCTGCAACCAAAGGTTCTAAGATCATAAAAAAATTCAAATTTTTGAAATTAAAGGTTTGTGATAGATTGAAAGTTTTCAAAAAACTAAAACCAAAAGTTTTCTAATTTTTAGATTTTAAAAGACCAAACCCGAAGTTTAGATTAGCAAAATCAAAAGGACCACACAACATTACTCAATACCAATGTTGTTTTCATATTGAAGTCTAATCATACTAGGTGTGGTATTAGTTTTGTAATTAAAGTGCCACATAATATCCATAGGTTTATTTAATATTTATGTTGAAAATTATTTTATTGGTTTTTAAAAGAGATAATGGATCCTAAAGGCTAGATGCCTTTGTTTCAGTAATAGGTCCATTATCTCTTTTACGAACCATTAAAATTGTAACCACTACTTTAGATTTGTAACTAGTAAGGCTTTAAAGTTAATGTATTGATTATAGAATCTTGCAAATTTTTGAATTTCTTATATTCATTAATATGCATTCAAACATGTAGCTAATACATTTTGGATTAAATTATTAATTTTGAAATACTTTTAACTTTGTGATTGGGATCAAGTTTTCTATATAATTTGAGGCAAAAAATTATTAACATTTTTTTTGCATCATTTGGTGGCCCCCAAATCAAAGTTTCTCTCCAATTTTTCAACTTTCAAATGGTCAATTATTAATCATAGACTTTTCAAAAGTCTCAAATTAATTAAATGCGTAATTTAAGTTGTTAAAATCCAAAATAAGAAATGATGAAAACAAAAATATGAAATGGAAATGCACATAAATGTTTTTGTAACCAATGTTTTTGTTATTTAAAAGACTCTTAAAAAGTCTTGAAATGATTTGACATATTTATCAAAATCTTTTAAAACATAAATACCCTACTCAATAAAGTCACTTCAAATATTGTCCTCTACCCTAATCACCAACTATTGAAGTGGGTGCAGATGAATACAAATGAGCCAAAATCCTCATCAACACATCAATTTTTTTACAATTTTTGTTACATATTTATATGTGGTGCCACTTTAATAACATGTAAATCATAGAAAGTTGTGCTCACTCACTAATATAAATATTGAAAAATCTAAATTGTATAAAACAATCTTCCAATATCGAGGTTTGGTTGGATCAAAGGATGTTTAATAGCTTCATTCAATGATATTACTTTCACAAAGGGCCCTTTAGTTTTCATAATACAATTTTTTTGATGCTCAATTTTTTTGTAATAATAGGGTATTATTAGACATATATAAAAAGCACTCAAATTTTCATTTTTTTCAATTTTGTGTTTATCAAAATTAAGGTTTATTGAAAGTTCATGAATCCTTTACAACATGTAAATGTGATGCAATTTATATATTGTTTAAAGAAAAGTTGTAGCTTATTATACAAGAAATTAATTTTAAATTTTCAACATGTTATGTTGTAATTTGAAATTGTGATCATTTTTCAAGATGAAACACAAAATCTAGTAGAATTTGTACATTTTTAAAAATTCATATTTACTCAAATTTGATTTTTTTAATAATTATGTGACATTAGGACAACTATAAATACAATAAATAATAAGCTGCAACATGTAATTTGAAATTTTCTCTTTATGAAAAATGAGTTTTTGGCAAAAGGATCTCAAAAAGGACCATAGTCCTAATAGCAAAGTAAACACATGGGTTTGTTATATCTTGTTTGGACCCATGTACAACAAATTATTATATTTAATGTAATTAATTATGTCAAAAATCTTTATAATAAGTTCCCAATACAAATTTATTCACATGTGTTACATGTTATAAATAATCACATTTCCTAAAGATAAATAATTTTTAGTGCAATCTATACAATGCAAATGTAATTAACACTGCTCAAAATTGCTATAAAATTAACATTATTTGTTTTAAAAAGGAAAATAGCAACAACAACACATATTTCTTAACATTGATGCTCCAATCTCTTTAGTTGTCTAATGGGCATTGATCTAATGTTCACAATATTGTTGTGAATAGATGTTTTTAAAATCATGAAACCAAACAAAATATTCAAAATAAAAATTTCTTGTGATGACAAATGTGCAATATATATATATTTTTTAAAATTACAAAATATTTTATGAAAGACAAAAGCACCCAACATAATATCAAGATTACAAGTTGCAATCATAGAACACACCACAACAATGAAATGTTACACAATCATGTATCTTCCATTTAAACCCCTTTCAAAAATAAACAAAATCTTCAACATCAAACAATAAAACATCCTTTGCTTCAAAGAACTCACTAAACAAATTATGTACAAACTTATTGTTCTTTTTTACATCCATTAGCCAATTATACCTAAGAACCAAGTTGTCCAAATAAACAAAGCCCAAACAACATATTTTCAAAATTCCAACAACAATTATTGAGAAATGTGGGATGCCAAGAAATTGTCACACTTAACAACCAACATTTGAAAATCAAACCTCATTCCTTTTATACCATAACAAACAAATTTCAAATCCTCAATGTTCACCAAGTTTGTTAATACAAGAATGTCTTTTGAAATTAAAAATAATTCACTTACCTCCTTCTCATCATGTTATTTTACCAATGCCTTTATAACATATCAATTTGCATATTTGGTGGTGTATTCAAGCCCTAAATACAATTGGGATAAAACACTATAGTTGATATATAAGATGTTTTGTCCCTTGAAAACATTCATGCAAAAGATTTTGAAAAGGTTGTAGCAAAATCATAAATATATATTATTCAATATCCATGTGACCATACAAAATCTCAAAATCAAAATCACCATAGAATTCAAACATTTTAAAATGATGGGTGATTGCAAGATAAGGTGAACCAATTCTAACAAATAAATAGTTCATTTGGTAATGTTAAAACTGTAATCCATTGTGATACCATTATTTAAGTGGGGGATTAAAGGTGGTTTATGAAATAATAAAGATTATGTGAATAAAAGCCCAATTGCATAACTCTTTAACATGCATGTTCAGAGAAAAAACATTAAAATCCATTAAAAATAAATATGATATGGACTTTTGAACATAAGGTCCATTTTAAGGCATTTAAAAGTCCATATCTTTTTTTGAGTTAAGTTTTTTCTAACTTTTTTTTTCATCTTTTTAACTTCCCTATAAGATAACCCCAAAAAAATCATAAAAAATAATGTATTTGTAGAAAGCCACCAAAAAACAACTCCTCCATATTTTTAAATTTCAAACATTCAATACTACATATATTTTGGAGAATATATGTTATAATTTTTATGTAGATGTATTTTTATTCAAGTTGAAAATCTTAATGTAATGGCAAATTTGGCATATGATAAAATTATGGCATGTATATGGCATGTTAATACATGACAGTGTCCAAAAACTTGTAGTGTGACACAAAATGTGGTCCACCTTATTTTGCACCCACCTTGATGGCCCAACCCTCGCCTTCAACTCTTTTTACATTCCATAGAAATTGATAGGGCCTCAAGTTTGACTCATGACATGTTGATGAACAATAAAGTTGAATCATATAACTTACATTATTGTGACCTTAATTTGAATGAATGACTCACTATCAAGATGGAAAACAAAAAAAATTGTCACTCCCAAGATGAAAGAAAACATGAGGTTTCCAAGTTCTAACATTGGTCTAAACAAGGAGTCAAACCTAGTGTTGGGTGGATATCATTTTTTTATATTCACTAGTTTGGTTAAATGATTTTTAAGAATTAGATTGGGTGTTAAATTTATTTTTAATTAATTTCAATTGTAATATCCATGAAGGATATTGATTTTTTTTTTAGCAATCAAAATTTGGATCTCAAACTTTTGGATATCCTAGAAAATAATATTTGTTAGATATTCAAAATGATTTTCACAACCTAATTAACAACATTCAAGAATTTTATTACAAAGTTATAAATTACAAATTACATGTCCACAAGCTTATCTTGTTCAAACTCACCCTCGTATTCTTCTTCCAAAGAAACATCAACTTCAATCAACTCTATCAAATTAAAAAGCGAAGAACAGCTCAACCTAGGATCATTTGACCAATTGTTGCATATAAATATTAAATTATCTAGATTATCTATGTGCAACCTACATCTCTTCAAATTCATCAATATCCCAACCAAGGAAAAAATCATTTTAGTTTCAATTTGGAATCCCACAATCCCAAGGATCTAACAAGCAAGGAAAACAATGTAGTTGAAAACAAGGATTCGTACTTTCCCCACCACTCCAAAAGACACTTAATGTCCTTTGCATCAACTTGGTACCTTCAAAACATTTACAATTCCCTATTCACCAACTCATAAATTGGCTCATTTGTCCTAACATATCATCCCAACAATATTAAAACAAGAATCTTCATCATTAAGTTAATCTACCACAACTTCATATTAACAAACATTGAAGAAAATATGCCCAAAACATGTTCTTTGAAAGTTTTCCTCCAAACTTAAAACTTAACATTTCATAACAAACTTGAGAACACTTATCATCGAGTTCAAATTTGAACCCTTATCTTTAATATATGTTATAATCTTATTTTTCAAACCATATTCATCCAAAATATCAATTTTTTTTTTGCTAATGCCTATCTTGTAGTCTTAGAAGCCCCAAATTAAATAATTTAGAACATGTTTTGGCTTCCAATTAGATCCCAAAAATTTATGACCAAGGCAAGCACATCATGAGCACCCTTAGACATCCAAAGATCAAGCCTAGTAATGGTAGAATGACATTCTTCAAGCAAAAACAAAACATATGTCTACTTGATTTTCTCCACTAAGCTACAAAACATCATGTGAAAAAAACCTTTGTAAATGGAATTGGAATCTCAAGGACACAAATGCAAGATTTATCATTTTAGGCACACACTATTCACAAATTGTAAAGGCAAATGGCTTTTTTAAATTAAAAGTGCAAGATTTTCCAAAAACATTTGTTACTCCATATCATCTTTTTTGAAAGGTTTTTTGGAGGTGAAAAAAAATAAGAATCAATAAACTAGCTATCTTTGCTCTTTTTTAAGCAAGTTACCTCTCCATATTTCCTCTCATTATAGAATTTGCTTCATTTTCAAAAAAAATTAAAACATTTTGAATGATTTGCATCACACATTTTCTTAAACATGTTATTCCATTTGTTTTTAAATAAAATATTAAACCATTCCTTAATTTTGTTTTTGGGTTAAAAGAAAACATAAGACTGCAATAACAAAAATATATAATGTATGATTTGAGGTGCATCATGAAATGTCATTTTTCCATTGTCATTCACAAAATAAACTTGACCAATATAAAACATTCATATCATGCCATCTCAATTGTTTCCTTTGGGAATGTAAAAGTTCCAAATTTTTTTTCATTTTTTTCTTCATCATTTTCTAAGGCTTTACTTTCTTTAATTTGTAAACTTGAATTCTCTTGAGTTTCTTCCATTATTTGTTCACATTCAGCTTCATTAAAATGCTTCACAATCTTCATGTTGGATTAATGTATTTCCATTTCCACTAGACCCTTGCATTTTTCACACAATGTTCAATAAGGCAAAAGATGAAGAAACTCAAGCAAACAAATTGTATTATAAACAAAGGTCTAGTCTAAGGTTTAGGGTGAAATATGAAATGTGTTGTTGTTGGTATGGATGCTTAAAAAAAAATTAATGCAAACATTTACAACATTTACAAGTAAGAATCAATTTAATTCCCTCTCCATTAAAAAGATAGAAAGATGTGCAAAAAAATATTTTAATGTAATAATGTGGCAAAGTTGGTGAAAGCAATGGGTACATGAAATGGCAAGGCACACATTGTAGGCATCACTAGTTGATAGTGGAGGTAGCCAATGAGGAGGTGAAGGAGGCAGGACCAACCATGAGCAAATGTAGTGGTAACAAGCAATGGTGGCACATAAGACTAGTTAAAGGAATGCAATGAAACAAGTTCAACAAAGTGCATAGCTATGAAGGCAAGCATGGCAAAACATGGTGACAAAGGTGAAAAGGAAGAGAAGGGAGAGAAAGCAAATAAAGAAAGAAATGGAGGAAAGGAAAAATGGCTAGAGAGGGAAGAAAAAAATGAAGCTTTGAAAACCCACAAAACCAACCACAAAAAGAGAAAAATAAAAACTCTTCACAAAAAACCAAAAGAAAACAAAAAATGTCAACATTGAAACTTGTGAAACATCTACAATCTAGAAAACTTACAAAAAAAGATAGAAAGAACTTTTTAGTCAACCCTTTTAAGGTGATGACACAAACATAAGACAACCATTAGAAGTTAATGGTGACATTGCTAGGAAACAAGAAAATTCCTAAAAGCTTTGAATGTTTCTAGAAAATAAACATCCTAGTTATTAGTTACATAGACCCCTTAGCTTAGAATTTAGTGTGAATATTTAACCCTTCCTTCACCCTTTTACCCCACCTTACGTATCAAGATTTTGAAATATATGAAAAGGGTAAGGATCTCAAGGTCAATTATCACACAAGTGATATCCAAATATTTAGATATCAATCTAAATATCACTAAATGTAATATCTACAAGTATTTAAATCTTGATACTTGGGTGATACCTAAGCCAATTTTTGATACCCAACCAACATTTGAATAGAGAATAGCCACTACCCTAATGTAGCTTGAGACAAAAATAAAGGATTATGTGACCCACTAGCCACTAGTGCACAATCCATTGGAAACCATATATGAATTGGTTGTTATGAACCACATGTTGAATTACCACCTTGGTAACCTATTTTGTAAACCCTCTTACTTCCCTCATGGACCCTACTTGGGTAACCACCTATGTGGATGTAGGTAAGGCACTTGGTGGCTACTAGGTAGGTAGATGCATGTGGATAATACAAATGTTTGGCAATTATTAAAAACATGAATAGACCTATAGGTGGTTGTCAATATTGTTGGGTATTTTTTCATTTTTGATGAAAAATGTTGGTTCCGAATCTTCCTAACACTTCAGAAAATTGACTCGGTTTTTTTATAAAAAAATCAAACTTACAATTATAAATCAAGGTATCATTTTTTTAAAAAATTAATCAAACCAATTCTTAGACAATTAGTTCTCACAAATGTGATAACAATTAGTTTTCATATTCGACTTTCACAATTTGGATGATCTTAAATTTATATTCATTAAAAAATAATCTTAGTTAAAAAATAATTGAAAAGAAAAAACAAACTTGTTTGAAAAATGACGAAAATGTTTTTTATGTTTATTATACACTATATTTCCAGAATTACATCCCTTTCAAATGTTCCTTCGAATTCTTCGAACTCCTTTAACTTTGCATTAATTTCAATTAACTCCACTAAACTAAAAAAAGGTTTACAACCAATCCTAGGGTCATTGGGCTAATTTTTTTTCACAAAAAATAATTTATTTAAGTTATTGAATTACAAATGACATCTCTTAAAACTAATAATTAATATTACCATAGAAGCCTTTCAATCTCAATTTATGAACCAACAATGCTTAAGATCTAATAGGCAAGGAATTCAATTATATGAAACATAAATTCATGCTTCTCCCACCATTGAGAAGGACAGTTGGTATCTTTCACATCCACCTAAAACTTCCTAAAAATTAAAAGTTTCTTATTAACAAGCCCCTTTGCTTATTCATTTATGTTTGTTATCATTTCAAAAATGTTCAAACTACAATCTTCATCAACACCTTGGTCAAAAGTGGCATTTTCAAACAAGGGGTGCAAATGATGATGACATTTTAATAACATGGGATATAAAGGTTTTCTATCATATTCTTCAACAATGGCCTTGCCTTGTTTAAGGCCAATAAATGAAAACACTAAACATATGTTCTTGAACCTAGGATCTAACATCAAAGACAACCTATTATGAACCTTCTTTTCTTCATGTTTTTTCAAAAAAAAAAGAAAAGAATTTAACGTATCACAAACTTTTTTTTTGATGTTAAAGGCGAAACATTACCAGAAATCATGGTCTATTTGAATGGAAAACTAGACCAAAAATCATTCATTTTGACATTTTGTCAATTTGACCCCTTGGTCATATTGGTCAATTTGATTTGAACACGTCCAACTTGACTGGTGGTTTTTTTATTGAACATAAAATGGTCTTTTTCATTAGTCAAATTGGACCAAAAAAATTAGGCAAAATAAATAATTAATTTTTAAAAGTCCCAATTTATAAGTAATAAAATTTTAATTAATTAATAAATAGTAAGTACCTACCTACCCACCATGGCTTCCTCTTTACCCATCCAAAACCCACCTAAGTGTTATATTTTACACACATGTACAAGGTATATCTATGAATATACATTTTGCATATAATATATGTTGGTAAGGGATATTGAACCAACCTTTGTTTTTTTTAATTCACACCAATGTTATGGCCATCAAACCACCACCCCATTTTGTAAAACAATATGGTACCAAATGCATTTAGCATGTTTCCTTGAACTTTCATGAATTTTTTTGTCAATGTGTATAATTACATTTGAACTTCCATTTCTTCATAAGTAGGTAAATAAGTAAATAGGTACCTAATTAAGTAGATAGGTAGGTACACATGCCTACCTACCTATGTTTTTATATGTACATACCTACTTATGTAAAATATAAGTATGTATGTAAGTAGTTACATAGGTAGGTAGGTAGGTATACATAGGTATCTAGGTATATAAATAAATAGGTAAATAGATAGTAGGTAGGTAAGTAACCTAGTAGGCATAATAAACATGGTAATCAACCAAATTAATATGGTTGGTTTGTCTAAGCCATGTGCATCTTAATGGACCATTTTTTAAAAAATTCTTGGTTGACTAAATGAACAACTTAACGATCATTTTAATCAAAATAATTAACCAAAAGAACCACGTGTTTTTCATATTCTATGTTTTTAGTCAAAACAGACATCTTGTTGGTCTATGTGGACATTTTAACCAAGTTTAACCTTTAACAAAATCATGATTTCTTGTAATGAAACAACCTAACTCAATAATAACAATATTGGACTCCTCTTCCATAAAATTATGAATGGAAACTGAAATTATTGTTTTTCCTCTCAATTTCAAACAAATGTAGATGGCATAATCTAAAACATCACTTAACAACCAATGACCTCTAGATTGATTAAGAACACAAGTAGACACAATAGGGGAGAGGACATCAACAATGATTTGAAATATATGCCATGTCAAAAGAGAAGGCATTTGTGTAATCATCATAAAAAAATCTATTTGTTATAATAAAAACATGTCAAAGGAGGATGCACTTGTGTAATCATCATAAAAATAGTCTACTTGCTATACTAAAAAATAATTATTTTTTGAAATTACAACACCTCTTAAAAAAGGATAATTTTGTTAACAAATTTATAAAAGAGAACATAATTTGTTAGAACTTATCACGAATTGACTCATTACAAAAACTTTAGCATAAATATTTCTCATTATAGTTCAATACATCAAATAAAAAAGTTACCTTATTTTCACTAAAGTATTTATCTTCCTTAAAGCCAAACCAAATTCAACACATTCCTTGTTCCATTTTTATCAACCTTTCCTAATTTTTTTGGTTAAGTTATACACTTTTACATGTTTCTTTCTGTGGTATTAATATAAACATATGTCAAGTCTTTACAAAAAAATTCATCTATTGTAGCATATTATAGGCCTTGGAAGATGCATGCTTAAAGCAAATGCCTTAATAACTTTCCTCCAAACTTAAAATGTCAAAACTTACAATTTTTAAAAATATAATAATCATTGTGTTTAAGTTGAATCCCTTGTCTTTCACATAAGTAATAATCTTCTTTTTCAAATTATACTTTTCTAATAACTCAATTAAATTTTTGACCAAAATCTTTCCAAAAATATCTATAGCTTCAAAAAGATCAAATGTAACATGTTGTGATTACCAATCAGCTCCCAAAAAGTTAATCACAAAGGCAAATATGTTATGAGCACCTTTTGACATCCAAAGCTCAAAGCTTGTTGTTGAAGAATTACATTTTCCCAAAATTGATAAAATATAAACCTATTTAGTGTTTTCCACCAACTTAGGGAACATTTTTCATGAAAATTACTTCCTAGAAGGAAAGATAAGTCTTGGACACAAATGTAAACATAAACGCTTCATCCACAAACTTTCCACAAATTGCATGGGCACAATTTTTACTACATATTATCTTTTTAGAAAAGATCTTTGGTAACAAAACAATTGACAATTAGATTGCCAAATGGGTGTCAACAAGGTAAAACAAAAAGAAAAGTTCCCCCAAATCCAATTTAAAAATAAAATGATTTTTGACAGAACACAAGAAAATAGGTTCAAAATATTGTTAAGTAGAAATATGAAAAAACATGTTACTACATTTAATTTATGGGAAGTTAAAAACAAAATTTGAACAACTTTGGTATCATATAAATAGGTTAAAAGTACATTTGAAACAAATTAGGTCAATATGGTGTTCAAACTAACTTCATATTAAAATTTGATATATGGATGAAAATGAACTAAGGGGGGCAAGAAAATGTACTCTTTTTTTGTACATTTCGTATTATTTTGGGGGTAATTTTTCTTTGATTTCCCTAGTGTTTTGATAACATATAAAATGGATTTTGTTACAAAGGCATCTAACATAATTCTTGTTATCTTTCAAATAAAAATAAATTTTCAACAAAATGTTTTTCTTGAACACACTTATGTTCATTTGACATCACAAATTTACAAGCTTCATGGGTTCATTACAAATCCATGCGAAATCTGTTATTTCATAGGTTCATATTGGTTAAACACGAAAGTCATGTGTACGATTTTCATGTGCAAACAACACGAATAGACATACAACATTCATGTTTAAACGATACAAATAGGCATATGACATTCGTGTTTAAACAATTCACACGATATCAATTTTCAAACAACACAAGTAGATGAATGACATTCATGTTCATTCCATACGAACCTATGAAAAACAAATTTCAAATGACTGTTATTGCCAAATTATGACCAATTAAATTTGTGATGGAATGAAAAATTATTCAATATGTTTTTTGTGAAATCACATGAATCAAACTTTTCAACTGTAATTGGAATGGTACAATCACTTCATATTCAATATATAATTAAGTATTTCATCAATTTTTGCAAGTATTTGAATCATTTTAAAAGTATATTTGCACCTTGCAGTATATTGTTACAAGTTTCACTTTTTCACAAATATATTATTTACTCATTAATATTAATCAAAAAATGTAGTTTCCTTTACAATTGCATTATTTAGCAATTGAAATGTTTATTTTGAATATAATTTATGAAAACATCTTTTAATATTGGTTTTGTGAAAGTTGAAAATCGCATAGTTTTGAAAAACAAGATTTTTGACATTTTTTAATCACCATGGTATGCTTTCATCCATATTATGATTATAACATGCATAATTTGACAATACATAAATATCTTTTAGGGGAATGGTGATGGTGAGTACTTGGTAATGGAAGGCAAACAACAATTTACAATAGACCACCAACACACCACAAGGTGATGACAATGGGATAATATCTCACCAAAGCACATGCAATGCAATAGGAATAGCGACTAGCAATGTGAAGGAGCAATGAAAACAATCCATGGAGGGATGACTTAGGCGAGTACTTAGTAACACAACAAAACACCACCAGCAATGCCATGAAGCAATGCAAATGAGCACTGGCAGCACCAACAACATGAAAAAATAACTCTAAAAAACAAGAAGAAAAATCCTAATCACTAATACAAAAAATAAAACCCAAAAAGGTTTTTATATGTTTGTGCATTGCCTCACTAGACTTCCTGCCTCCTCTTAAGAAACTACCTTAAACTAACCTAAATCAGAATTTAAACTAACCTAATTTAACTATTGCCCTAAACTAACCTAAGCTATTATTGCCCTAAGAATTGGATTTTGGTTCTCATAGAACCGACCAAGTTCTCAAAAATAATAATATTATTAAAATAATTGGTTTTCAATAACCCAATTCTCACTTGGGTGAGAATTGTTGATCCAGTTCTCAAATCGATTATCACCAAATGTGATACCAACTGGTTCTGAATGTGAGAACCGGTTTGAGAACAGAAGGTCTTAGTGAGAACTGGCCCTGCCCAAAATTGGTTATCAGAGTGGTTCTTCAGATTCATAATGGTGTTTTCAAAAATCAAAGACCTGATTCTAATATATATCCATGGTTCTCCAAAATTGATTTTATTTTTTTCAAATAACCATCGATAAAACCATCAGTTCACTACTTGTTCTTTCATGAAAACCATCAGTTCTTTAAGATTTTGAAATAATCAGAACCGGTAGTTTTGTATTATAAATTCATCTCAAGGAACCTGAATGAGCAGTTCATTGTAGATTCAAATAACCATACAACAATGGTTAGTACTTAGTAGGTAACCATCATGGTTACAGAAGGGATAGGATCACAAAGAAAAAGTATACTGCTGATTATGGCTCCCAGAAAGCCCTTGCATGAGTCTGCTAGGGCAAGCTCGTCGGCATGATGGGTGCCAGAATCTGTAGGGTAGGCCAATTTGGATGCCAAATTACACCCTTGGCTGATACAGCAGCAGGCTGATTCTGCAACATTTCCATGAGTTCTCCTGGCTGTTCCCCTACCTTTAGTTTGTAATGGGCTGGGTATTGCTGATTCTGGCTCCAGCAAGTCCCTTTAACTAGGTAAGGGGATGGGTATTGCTGATTCTGGTAGGGAAAGCTGGGCACACTGGATGCTAGAATCCAAATTACCCAGCCCATATTGAGTACATAAGATACCAGGGATGATTCGGAAGTATTGTTTTGCTTAGTGGATAAGATGGGGATATACATAAAGCATATACCAAATGTTAGTGAGAATTTCCAGTTTTAAGTTTAGGTGGTGCAATTTGAAAGATAAAGTTGCAGGTCTTTGTAGTTGGCCTTAGGATAATTTTATCTATTCTCTATTTGCAATGAACTTGCAACCACTGCATCTGGCTTAGTCGTGGGTTGTGATTAGTGTTGTGCCAGTATATGGTTTAGGACTTACACTTTGTGTAAGTGTAAATGCCATAATGAAATTTATTTACACTCTGTGTAAGTGTATATGATCTATTTTCATTCGTGTAAGTGTAAAATAATTATATTTATATGATTTTTTTTGTTTGTGTAAAAGAGTGTAAAAATATGTCATTTCTTTGGGGCGAGGGGGAGGGGAAGGGGGGTTTGGGTTTTAAATGCTTTTGTAAGAGGCCAATCAAAATGGCTCATTGCAAAAAAAAAATTATCAAAAAAAAATTTAATAATTTTTTGGGGGGTTATATGACAACCAATTAAACTGATTAATATGAATCGTAATAAGTACCCAAGTTCTTGTAAACTCCTGGACCATTTGGTTAAAAGTTAGAAATACAAATTTTACTCAAGCAATGAGGTGACGCAAAATGCATCCAAAAATTTGCATCCAACATATTCCTTAAAATAACACCACAATTTGTATCATATCTTTTCTCCAAAAGTTTGCTCTTGTATTATATATATGACTAAATGGAAGCACTAACATAATGCCATATTGGTAGAAAATGCTTATGTTTGGTGGAGTATTGAAAGCATTGTGGCTATTTTTTCTGAACGGTCAATCAAAGTGACCCATTGCAGAAAAACACATCAAGCTTTTGGATGCACTCACAGTTGGATGTACCCACAACTAATTAAGATGAATTGCAAATAGCCATAGTTATTACATATATATATATATATATACACTTACACACCCTAAAACATTTACACAACGTTATGTAAGTGTATTTGACAAATATTTGCACTACTCTTGTGGAAGTGTAAAAAAATTGAGTGTGTAAATGCAAATGATTTACACACCATATATATTGCTATTGACATTTACGTGCACAACACTGGTTGTGACCCTTTCTTTCCACTTAGATACTTGCTAGATTTATGCAGCTTTGACCAGTGTTGGGTTTTTGAGCCTACCATAGGGCTGTACCCTTGTTCATAATTCGATTCAGACTTTTGGGCTGGGGGAGCATCCAAGGATAATTGTAATTTTACAGATGATTCTTAAATTCATCAAAGATCAACACCTTGTGTTCCCAGGCTCACTTATCTTCAGCCTGGGAGCATCACCAAACATGGGGAATGAGCCTTGTTCTTCTTACATTACTATAAGATCTTGAATGTAGATGGACATATGTCTAGGTTCTTTACAACTGTAATGAAGAAAAACAGAACACCCCTATACAAAATTCATAGCATTTGTACAACTTTGTCATGGATTATGCAAATTACTCATGTGTACCTACCTATTCATTGGGACTTTGCTAATAATACAAATATAATAGAATTTAGTAATGCATGGCTCATTAGGCATGGCCACTAGGATAGCTTTCCATTACTGTAGTTGAATAGCAGGTTTGTCATGTCCCTGCTGAATAACCATTTTAAATTTTAAAGGTTCCATTTTGACAAATAAAATTTGTTTCATTTTCCTTCCCAAAAAAATTTTTGGAGAAAAATATTTTTTGGAAATTTCAGCATGTCTAAAAATAATATTAATTTTTGACAAACCTGCTATTCAACTAGGGTAGTCTCTTAGAAGGTGCTGGGCTATATCTGGAAGTTCCCAACTGGGAAACTTCTTCACCTGCACCATCTAGTGCTTTCCATTGACATCCACATTCCATTCATTTCATGCATTGTTCTTTCATCTTTCAAGTTTGTCATGCTTGAGCATTGTACCCCATGGGAACGAGTAAAACTTTGGAAATTGGAAGCTGTGACAAAAGTCACTCGAAAGGAGGCCTACCACTTTTGACTCTTACGTGCTCCAGATCTGCAATCCAGATTTGCAGGACTGCATTATGCTATACCTTTAGCTTGAGACTTCAATGCCAATGGAAAGCAACTGAACTTTTCAAAGCTACACGGTGCATCTAGTCAATGGAAAAGTGTGCCCTTACTCACATGGTGAAATTGTTACATGGGAAAAGTTTGGCTAGCCAGGCCGGTCACCAAACACTTAGTGTCTCGGAGGTCTGCGAATTTCTGGAGAGTGCTCCTTTGAATTTCATGCCCAAAGAGGAATTATAGCCCTACTATTTGCGCACCCGCAGAAAGTTGAAAATGATGAAGAAATGAGTTAGATGTGACCCTCCAAAGTAAGTGGGGTCAAATGGTGGAAACGAAAAGTTATCAAACACTTGGAAGACTATTACCGAACACCCAAAAAAGTCTTTGAAAGTCGTTCTATTGCCTTTATGATTAAAATATTATTTGTAAATCATAAGGTTGTGCTCTTATAGCACTATAAATCACTTAAATTGAACAAGAAATGAGAAAGTTATGAGCATTGAAAGTAAAAGGGGTAGAAGAGAAGAAAAGAAAAGAAAAACACGTCTCATAGTTTGGAAAAGCTTATTTCTCTTCTTGCTCTTCTATAATTACTCCTTTGCCTCTGCTGTTCAAAGACGAATTGAAGAGCTCAAGTTAGCGTTCGCATAACGTTTTAAATCACTCAAAATGAAGAAGAGATGAGGAAGATATTAATAAAAGGTTTGGTCATAGGTGGTGTTCGGTCATAGGGCAGATTACCTTACATTAAATTGAGAGAATGTCATGCATGTGTTTTTAATATTCTATTGATCTACATCACATAGCACATCCCAATGTACCAATATAAAAAGACATAACCACATTAGTCAAAACTGCATAGCTTTCAAAATCGCATAGAAACAATGACATAATGACATACTATAATGCAAGTATTGAAATGGAAGTTAAGCTCTTTGCTTTTCCAACTTCTATCTACAGAAATTTCATTTAATCTAGTCAAATCTAGCAATTTGCAAAGATACTTGAAACATGACAAAATTTCATGCATCATAGTTTCCACTGATGAAATTCATTTTCCAAAATGATCAACTATTGAAAAGACCGGGTTTAGCAACCTGAATTTAAATGTTTTATTTTTCAAGAGTTCAAGATATGAATCTTAAAGGTCCAGCTTTATACAATCACATCTATGTTGGTAGCCTAGAGGAATATAGTGTGACCCTATCACTAAAAGGTTGGGAATTTTTTATTCCTCAAATTTCAACTAAGCCCAACACAAAAATCTTACTTTACAAACCTGCCTTTTAGGAAATTATTGAACACCAAGTATCGTTGGCAAGTATAGCATTCAATCTCTCACAAAATATACATTTCTTATATATTACAAGAATGAAATGTACAAAGCAAAATTGTGTAGTGTTGCCAATGATATTTTGTGTTCGTTAAATATATTACTCTTATGGCCACTTAGCAAGGATTGCTGTTTCTATTTCAGGTTCTTGTCTGTTTTCTGTTGTTGTTGTTGCCTTATGCTCACCATGTGAAAATTCAAAATTCCTATGATTCTATTTTCTGTTCATTATTGTAATTTCTACTAATTGTAGTGACTGGTAATGTGCATTATCATCAAAATGTGTACTAACACACAATAAGCCCAGAGCAATATACCATTCACATCTATCTATGAAGGAAGGTAGTTTGTTTGTTTTGTTTTGTATTGTACCGATGAGATCCACTGAACCGGGATGCTCCAGATCGCATTCTTGGTGTCTTTGGAAAGCTCTCGAGGAGAGGGGTGCATTGGCTTGGTTCCATGACGTTTGGACTTGCCGTGCAAAAGTTCTTCAATATTGAATGATTTCTTCACTGAAAATTAAATTAAATCCTAGCTGAAAATTTCGAAGGAATTGGAACGTGGCTTTGGCGTTGTTGAAAAGATCTCGATTAGCTAGATTTAATGCAATTTATTTAGTAAGATTTGGATTCAGAATGTGGGAGATATTGATTTTTAAGTGATTTCTGCAGCTGAAAATTCAAATAAATTCCCAGGTTTTGGAAGGAAAAATCAGTTGAGGACGTGGTAACACTTGGGCCAACTGCACAGGCCACACTAGTCTATCTATGAAGCAAGGCAGTTTGTTTTGTTTTGTACTTATGAGATGCACCAAACCGAGATGCTTCAGATCGTGTTCTTGGTCTCTTTGGAAAGCTCTCCAGGAGTAGGGGTGCATGGAGATGCGTCAGATCGTGTTCTTGGTCTCTTTCGAAAGCTCTCAAGGAAGAGGGGTGCATCAGCTTGGTTCCATGGTGTTTGGACTTGTGGTGCAAAAGTTCTTGAATATTGAATGATTTCTTCATTGAAAATTATATTAAATCGTAGCTGAAAGTTATTTAATGGAATTTATTTGGTAAGATTTGAATTCAGAATGTGGGAGATATTGATTTTAAAGTGATTTTTGCCACTGAAAAATTCAAATAAATTCCAAAAAACCAGGTTTCAGAAGGAAAAGTCAGTTGAAAACGTGGCAACACTTGAAGGCTTACCATTCAATTCAAGCATGATTTGCTTTCATATTTGGGTACTCAAAAAATCGACACATACATTGCAAAACAATGTTCACATGTTGAGTTTCCCTATTTTGTAACAGGTTCACACTTGGGCCAACAGCACAAGCCACACTAGTTACAAATTAAGTGTGCATGTGGCTGGTCAAGCATCCCATTACCTTACCTATTGAAAATGACAATATTTTCTTTCAAAACATGATGCCTTGCCTCATATTGTGTCATATGCGCCTTTTATAATCCTATGTTGATGGAGAGTCCAATGAACTGCCTATACATCAGATTTTATAGTCACATATTTGATTGACAAGAATACATGCAGGCATCTTGGTACTAATCTTTTGGGTATATGTGAAGAACAGTATATTTTGCAAGATTGAAAAAATTGTTTTGAGTTAAATGTAGTTTAAGATTATGAACCAAAATGTTGAGAATCATGATAGATCATTTTAATTATTATGAACATAATAGTAAAAATGTGTACATATGGTAATGTATGACACATTTGTGTATTAACTATTGTTGGCCAAACATAGTACTTTAGATGAGTCCAAAGGAAAAGGATAGGGCATATTTTCTTTAAAATCAACAAAAGATATGCATCTGAATATTTCAAATTTTTCCTTTGTAAAGACAATTATGCATTCATTGAAAATTTTCATTCATTGTCAGTTATGTATTTGTTAATTTTCAAATTCAAAGTAACCTCTAGATATTCATACAAGTTATGTATATCAAACTTCACATGTTAGTTGTGCAAAAATAAAAGTATTCAAAATTCAAACATTGGAAACCAAATAACTTGTGTGGGAATTGAACCCTAGTTCTATAATAAAAAAATTGCCCATCGTAACACAAGCTACCTGCAAAAGCAAACACTCACAAAAACACCCCAATCTCACACACCCAAAAGCTTGTTGTAGCTTGATTGGCAACAGAAACATAATGCATAGATACCCAAGGATATGTAAAATAGTTGTTGTGATTGATCGTTTTTTAGAAACATAGTGCCCAAAAGCCCAAGGATACCTAGTAACTTTACAAGAGGCAAGGAATGTGGAATGTTATTTCAAAAGGCCATTTGCTTGACAAATTCATTTCCCCCCCTCCCTCATCAACCATCATCCCTTGAAGCTATTCTTGAGGGTATTGTTTTCATTTTATCACTTCTATTGCCTTAAAAGCATTAAACTATGCACTAAAATATCAAGATTGGTCACTTTGTATATGTATGCAAATATTATTACACACACACCCTTTTCTGAAAGCCTGTATGTGCCTTCAGAGTAAATGCATTTGTGAGTAATGACAAGCTCTAAACTAAATTCCAGCCTAGGCTCATTAGCTTGCTGCAGCTTGAATGAGGGCACTATGGCCCAATTTCATTTTATTTTGAAAGTCTATTTTGTGCTCACTAGTAGCACTGTTTGTTTCCATTCCTGTGCAAAAATGTAAATTCAGAGACAAATTCTATAGTGATTTGCCCAAATTGTCATTTAGACACAAATTGTGTAATGGGTTGCCCAAAATTTTGGTTCCAAGTATTACATCCCTATCTGCAGGCTGCAACTAGACTTCATGAGCTGAGTATAGTTAGTACTCATGGGAACTCATTTCAGCCGTTTGTGACAAATGGGCTGGTTTGACACCTTGTAATCAACTCTCATAATATGGTTTCGACTTATGGCTAGTGTTGGGCTGTTCTCAGAAAAAATAACTGGCAACAAACTCTTCACAGTTAGCAGTCGGTTCTTAGGGCTCATAACTAGAGATATGAAAATTCAAAGAACTGGTTCTGATACGTAATCAAGGTTCTGAAAAAAAAATTTGGAAAAATCAAACAATTGCTTGTAAAACCACCAATCGTTTCTCAGTTATTTCATGAAAACTGCTAGTCCATTCTCAGTTCTTTCCCACCAATCGTTTTTCAGGTATTTCATGAAAATTGCTAGTCCATTATGAGTGCTTTCAGGAAAATTGCTGTGTCTTTGAGATTTTTGAAATAACCAAAACCCATGGTGCATTAATAGAGCAAACATTTAGGGAACAAAATTTGCCAGTTCTTTACAAATTCAAATATTCGCAAAGAATGCTGCTACTGATTGCAATTGCTTGTCATACTTCCTGTGAATTGTTCTTCCTTTTATATATACACATATACAGATACTCTATTTTATTTAAATGGCAGATTTCAGAACTGAATTAAAATATATATTGCAGATTTTAGATTTCATTATCTCTCTTTCCTACTTTGCAATTTCAGCAAAAGTATTTCCAAAAAATTAGCAATATACATTGAATTCACAGAACAAAAACCCAAAAAACCCAATTCTTTTGTCACAACCCCAAAAAACACACACAAAAAAAAACTCTGATCATAGTGTCTTGTGGCAAGTTCTACAGTCAGGTGATTAGCCAATGTATGTTTTCCAAGATGAACATAGTGTCAGACATGACAACATCACTAGCAACTCCCACCAAGCTTTTCCCTATGGCAGAGATCAATGAAAGTAGGCACCTGGTATAAAAAATATCCCCTATGCATTTTAGAAGTGAATATGGAACTGCTTATAAGCTATAGACCCATGTCAAGAATGAATGAAATGAGTACCAAGTATAAGCTATGAATATTCCTGTATATGTCAACAAAATTGTGACTGTAATGTGTCACTGTATAAATGAGTTCCATATATCTCTCTGTCCCACTGGGATTTTGTTACAAAAAAAAATTAGAGTGTTGTAGTGAGAGAAGACCAATTTATTGTCCGAAGGTGAGAGATCAGTTCGTGACTGACAAAGATACACTTCGGAGGTGTGTATCTTTGTATGCCACATGTAGATCCCTGGCTTCTAACTAAAGAAATAAATCTGCTCCCCTCAGAAGACTTGGTCCGAGACAATTTACATATACCAACAGCTTCAGGTCAAGTGAATGAACGAATTTCGGCTTTCTTCAACTTGGGGTCCAAAATATGTATGACCTTGGAATATTGAGATATGCAACATACATGGGGAAAGGAGAGGTTGAAGCTGTTTTGTCTGAAGCTGTGTGGAAAACCGAGGCTTCAAGTATACAAAGAAGATCTGGAAAGCTTGTGAGCTTCACAGACCATGCTCAACCACTGTGTCACAGAGAGATCGGGGTACAGATGTTCTTTTGTATGCGTGTTGGAGTGGTCATCTGCCCATTTCTGGAGCTGGCTGAATGATTCCTATTCATGCCCGATTTTTTCCAATGCACAAGCTGATGCAGGAACTGTTTGACCTGGCACAGGCATTATAAAATGTGAGGAAACAGCTGATGAAGAAACTTTCAAGACTGAACCTCATGTGCCAGGAAGGTTCTATTGCAAGGAAAAGGAGAAACTGATGTCAATATGTACAACATTTTCTGTAACAGCTGGGATGAAAAAAGAGCCATAGCAGGATTCTATACCTCAGAAGGATCACGGATGGAGTAAGCTGCACTTGTGCTTTTTGGCGCAGTGGAGACCAGAATGCTGCACCCATGTTTCATTCCATTCACCATCTGAGCCAAACAGAAGGTACACAAACACACTCTCATAAGCAGCTGACACAAAATATATTATTGCCACACAATCAAGAGGCACAATGTCTTAACCAAGACTTTGAAGAAAAGGGTACTGAGATTTACTTTAAAAGCATCTTCGTCAGTTCGATCATCTCCAATATACACTGGCAGCACATCATTTGAGTTTGCCATACCTGCACATACACCACCATTCAGATATCTCTTGTTCTAGTAGCATATTCTGTTTCTACTCAAAGTGCCTCCCTCCCTCTCCCCATACACAACCTGTACAGAAAATTGGTCTTACACATAACTTGCTTCCAGAACACAGGAGAGTAACAGATGGAATATACTTACCAAGTGACTCCAGAAGGAAATTGACAGCTTTACCCTTATCCCATTTTATTGCAGGCCGAATCTCCAAAACCTGCCAAACACAGGTATCATCACTGTTAGCATTCAATTTGCTATGCAAGATTGGGGAGAACAATTTTAGTCAGAACCTCAAATTTGAGGTCACCTACATAAAACCAGCACCAGAACACAAGAGAACTAGTAAGTACTGAATTCATCCTTAAGCACTCCTTAAGATGACTCACTGGTACGAAAAACAATACCTTACGTCCATGAGTTAGGCTGAGTGTGGGATAGTTCTTCATGACATTGGCTACCCGTTCTGCAAGCTGCACCCAATTCTGCTTCAAACAACCAACTTCTCGTAAATTCCAAGGATATCTCACTATAGGTGGCCAAAGAAACTCACAAGTAGTTCAAAGAATCTTTCTTTCAGAGGAATGATCCATACATTCTGTGCAGCTGGCAACTAGATCTGTTCTCCAGATCCCTTTAAATCTAACCCAAATCTCAAAAAGAACAGATTCACATGGAAGAGGTCCTGAACTTCTGTCAGCAAAAAAAACCCAGTCCATCTTAAGGCAAAAAGAAACAGGAAGGATTCACAGTAATAAAACAAACTCTTTAATCATCCATTCTAAGACACAATCCCAAACTATATGCTACCTGCACATAAACTGTACAAATTTCCTGAAAGCTGGCAGTAAAAAGAGTTGGAATTTTATCCAGCCTCAAATCAAGATCTGAACTTGTTTTTCTCAAATGGCAGAAAAGAAGACACTGAAGCCTACCTTCTCAGAATTGACAATTAGTTCAACAATGCAGTAAGCAAAGGCTCAATGTGTGCCACACACCTCCACACCTGCACAAGGCAAGAGTGCAAAGGAGGAGTGCTGTCAGCTGTGCTAATCCACAGCTTCCCTTGTGTGCACATAGTTTGCCAAGGCCAGCATTAAAGTTGTTATTTAAGGTATGATTATTCTCATTTTGCAAAACAGTTTGTAGGAGATTTCTGTTTGTTGACAAAGGAAAGCCACTTGGTTCTAGAAATGTTCTGCCAAAGCTAGCACAAGCCTTGCTCAAGCAAATGAGCACCAGTACAACAAATTATGTCAATGCATTTCTGTTAACTTGTGGATATAGCTGTCTCTGTAGCTTACAACATTTAATCTCTGGATCAGATGTGAAACAGGCAAACCAAATTCATCATACATCAGTCTGTTGCACACCTTGACCAGTGCAAAAAACAGCCCCAAACTGGTGATCTGCTTTTCATACATGAGAAAGCCCAAATATTTAACATTACAGTAGACACATCACACCCACTACATCTTGTCTGCAAATACACTTTTCATCACCCATGAAGGAACTTCATCACATAAGCAATCTGAAATCACATTAGCAAACCATGTCAAGAATATTCCAACAGGAACATCTTGCTTAGCAGTAGCAGCTAGAAGACATAATAAGCAGGCTGTTCCTGAAGGTATTATGCTTCTTACATTCAAAAGGGCCAGTGGTATTATGTGAGAGATGACTAACACTACGGCACCAAAAGTAACAAGGTGATCTCCACAGACCCTAAACCTGAACTATACACAGGAAGCAGTCTAGACTATTTGAACATCAAGAGAAATCATTTCAAACACACGCACATGATACTACAACATTTCCTTGCAGCCAAGTTTGTGAACATAGACTCCAGACAACAACTCAGACATCAACATAAACAGAAGTATGCATAGGAAGATAAGTTGTCCAAAAAAGAGTGAAAGAAAAACAGTTACAATAGAACATTTCAGGACTTGGATCACCCAGAGTATACTATACTTCTGTTTAGATTAAACACTATGAAAGTAGTTCACAATATTACCTCTTCCTTCACCCGGCGGAAATGAACAGATGCACAGAACAGGTTGTGTTCAATTTTGGCTCCTTCAATGTCCTTTGTGTTTTCCTCCAAGATTTTACACACCTAAAAGAGAAGAGACAAACTTCCTCCATCAAAGACTAACATCACATTGCTTAAGGAACAGAATCAGAGCCCTTCGTTTGTTCTGATGATAGGACTGTGTTCATGATCTTTGGTAGGCCAGCCAGAAACCCACTTTGAGATGCGGACATGCATCCAAATGTCATAAACAATGGCAAGTGCCTGGTGGGATTCCCAAGTCACTTCCACACAAGTTTTGACTAAAGTGCGACCCATTGTCAATATTGTTGAGTGGGACAAAACCATCCCCTTTATCCAGATGAGAGAAAAATACCTTGTTGATCAAGGGCAGATACTCGCTTGCTGGCTGGAAAACGACAATGTCATTGCCCTGTTGACACAACAAAGCCGAGTGTTTGAAACCTGCAAAACTGAGGCATGTTCTTTTGTACACAAAAAAATAGTTACACAGAACTACAGACTTAGTCATTCAAGTTTGAATGAGGGTTGACAAAAGATAACCGGGATGGGGACAGAAAAGGGGTGTTGACAAACCTTCTTGTCTTTACCACGAGTTCCGGTAGCTTTGAAGCCATTACAACCATCAGCAGGCCCCATGATGTCCATGCCATGACTTCCTGCATAAAACAGCTCCGGTAGTTGTACAAATTCAAAGACCTGTAAGAGAACCACCAGTGGGTGAGTCTCAACACAACAGTTTGGTGTTCCCTGACCCATGTATGATATCACAGGAAACCATCTTTCAACCCTTCCCTGTCGTAAACGATCTGAAAGTGACCTCCAAAATGGACTCGCTACCTCACGACAGCAAATCAGGCAGAGATGGATAATAAGACTGTAGAGAGTGTTGTCAACATTCACATACCTTTTGTCTGCCTCTTCCACTGATGATTGCAGTTGGGAAGTAGGTGGCTACTTCATGGACAGTAGCCCTCATCTGCATGAGAGACAAGAACAACCACCCTGCAACTATAAGGCATACACAAATGGGGTCTAATGTATGATGGAAACAGAAGTGATCCAACATCACTGCCATAGTGAAGAAACTCCTGTGATGGTGTCCCGGAGTCATAAGGCAAGCATGTGTGCTAGAGTACCACAGAGAAAGAATTAATACAAATAGCAAGAGACTGTAGTCTTACATCAGGAGACATGTATGCCTTATCGGGATCTTCAACAATCGGGGAGAGTGTGCCATCATAATCTAAAAAAACAGCCACCTGCTTCCCTTTTGCAGCTTTCATAAGTTTCTCAAACATGCCCAGAATGGGTGGATGGTTCTCCTGCCAAAGACCAAACGAAAAAAAAAATACAAAGTGAGTCCTCCCCTGTCGACCTTCCTTTCTCACCAACATACAACCCATAAAAAAGTCGAGAGTGAGCAAAACTGGAAAGCTCCTCCAATGCTGCTGCCTTTTTCTACCCAGATTTACTCCCACAAGACACACAAAAACCAGAGAAAAGAGTTTGCAGATTGCTACACACATAGCGATCAAACATTTCAGACAGAAAAACAAACTGAACAACTCGAGATCTGCAATGCAACTGCCAGATCTGATAACAAGAACACAGCATGGACAACCAAGGATCTGTGAAACAGGACATATTGTAACCCATTGCTTGTACGAAATGCTGCTACATGGAACACAAATCATGTACTATGCCATGGGAAACTGTACCTTCCAGGCAGCATATTCGGCAGCCTTGGCATCAAAGAGGTCGAAACTCTCTTCACTGGAAGGGTGGGAACGGGGTGGGGACTGCGCCTTCATAGCATTCAGCCATTTCGCCATATGGCCGCCGTTCTCGCTTTTGTTATAGGAGCTGCGCATTTTGGGCAACGCATTGATGGGAATAGGTCGGGTGCAAATACGGCTGCTGGGTAAGGAAGAGCTCGACAGTGGTAGCGTCGTCGTCGCTGCTGCTGCTGCAGCTGCTGCTTTAGAAGAAGTCGAAAAGGGTACCAAAGATGAGACAGACATGGTTGAAATCGTAGATGGGCATGACGAGAGCGGCTCTGTTGAGCAGACGCCCGACCTCTTCGACGGCCGCACGTTGAGACTCCCCGGGTGGTACCCATCTCCTAGTCGGGATAAGCTGGAACTCAGCAACCCCACTTCTTTGCTCTCAATCTCTGTCTGGTCGAAATATCTATCTAAACTGTAACTCACTTCTGTCACCTTAAGCACCATATCTCTCTATCTTCTGCTCTCTTCTTCTTCCTCTTTCTTCTTCAATGGACAAAACAACAAAGAAAAAGTTGCGCCTGGAGATCTGTGCTGCGAGTTTTCAACCTACAAACCTTGGAACCAAACAGAACTAGTCCCAAGGTTCCAGTAAAATCTTGGAAGAAGAAGAAGAAGAAGAATACTGTCACAGATTTTGAAAACAAAAAATATTAATTTCCCCAACAATGTGGAGGGAGAGCGGGCGGCCAACAACTTGGTCGACAAAAAATGCAAAAACACGGAGAGAGAGAGAGAGAGCGTAAAAAATATTTTCAAAATTTGGGAACAAAAGTGTGTGTTATTCTCTTTCTCAAAAGCCTCTTAATGCGCGCGTCCGTCCGTCCGTCCGTCCTGCTCGGTTGTTGTAAATTTGTACTAGCCCTGCATGAGGTGCCAATCGCCCCCTTTAGAAGAAACTCAGGGCATCCTGGTGATGCAGAGCTCCACTGCCACACTATTGATCCTTCTAAGACCCCCCAAGGTTTGCTACCTGCTGTTCGCCAAAGCTCGGAAAAGTCCACTGCAAAATCAAATCCGCGCATCGTTTCCGCGTGAGAAAAACAAAAAAGGATAACTCCAACACACAACCTTTCCTTTCACTTCCTACCTTTCCCTCGTCCCCAAAAAAACAAAAAAAAATTGCCCTAATGCACATGCCAAACTTGGAAACGACAAATAGGTACACACTACACTACACACAGCAGGGAAGAGTAGAAGGGGGGGGAAGGAAAATCCACACCTCCCCACCCTCCCTTAAAAAAGAGAAAAAAAACAAAACAAAACTATGATGCTCTGAACGCCACGACAAACAACAAACGAAACGCAAGCAAATCTGTTCCAATGAAAACCAATGTCGGTCGCTTTAAGCACAAAGATGCAAGCGCTTGAGCTTGCTACATACATCACCTACAATATTAAGTGATCCTCTCCAACTTCATGACAAAGAAAATAACGTCTTCTTCCTCTTCTTCAAATCCTGCAATTCGATTGGGAGCGGTTTTTTTTCGGGGGAAGGGGGGATGGGGAGGTCTCTTCTAAAAACCCAAAAGAGATTGATTACCTGCTGAAGTATGCGGGAAAGGTCATGCCGTGGGCTTGGTTTAATATAGGCTTGCAAACACTACAAATCATGACTGCAATCCTTCCCTCCTCCGCGAACAAGAAGCACCAACAACGGCCTAATAGGTAGCAACACCACTCACCCACCAACCAACCACCGGACGACGGAACAAAAAAGGGGAGGGGGGGATCCGGATGGTGCAGTTGCGCGCGGTGCAAAGGGGAGAGACAGAAATTGTGAAAAACAAACCCAAAAGCCAAAAAAAAAACTAAAAACAGAGGAGAAAGGGCCTTGTTTTCGACCTCAATCTCGGCAATAGATTTTGTTTTTCAAAAATCTCAGACTACCAGCTCCCTACATACGCACGCACGCGCACAAACTAAACAAACACTCGCTCCCCCCTCCTTCTCTTCTTCCTCTCCTCCTCCCTCCCAAGTACACGTATATGCAACAAGCGCTCTCCCCGCCCTTTCCTTCAGCAGAGAGTCAACAGAAGAAGAAGCAAACGAAGAAGAAGTGAGTGTTGTAACAGGAACCAGTGAGGAGGGTGGTGGTGGGGCGCCGGGGAGGGGGAGAAGGCACGGGGAACCGGGAGGTTAAACACCAAAAAGCGCCAACCAAAGCCGCCACGAGCTTAAAGAGCTACAAGACCAACAAGATCCGAAGACACGTACCGCTTCAAAGAGCGAAAAAACACCCGACAGATGGATAGAAAGAGACAAAACAGAACAAGCAGATCAATGTGAGGAGAGTGAGAGGAGCAGCAGAAGCAGAGAGAGATGGAGTGAAGAAGAGAGTGAAGGGAGAAACGATGTTCTGATTAGAAAGAGAGAATGAGAGTGTGCTGAAAAGCGAATGAGAAGAAGGAGCCAACTGCGAGACAAAGGGACCAATATATAGCCCCTCCGAGAACAGCCAGGCTGGGCCGCCCCCACCCCATTTGGGCCCCCTCTTCCTCCCTCTCTCGTCAAGACTGTTGAAGACGAGCTTGGGGCGGGAGAGGGGGGGTAGTCAGTCCGTAGCGCCCACCCACCTCCACTCACTTACCCACTTACCTTGAACAACCCCCCACCCCTTCCCCTTTCTTTCCCCCACTTTACCCACCATCCAACCAATCACCCAACCCATCTCTATAACTGTACCTACGACCAGTGTTTTCTTTTTCCATTTTTCTCATATCGAAATTTTGGCGAAATTTAACCCCAAAAAATTTAGCAAAATTAGTGGAATTCACACAAGAAAAATTTAAAATTTCCCAACTTCTTAGTAAATAAATAAATAAATAAATAATTGGCAGAGAAGTGCCAAACCAACATCAATCCTAGGTACATTATTATCATTTGTCATTGCTTGTAATAAGGTGAAAACATTTGACCTGACGGTGAAAATAGTTTTTTGACCTCACACTTCAGCTGGGCTGGGGCCCTGTGAAATAACAACAACCCATCACGGACTGGATGGAACCTTCAGTTTGGACTTTTGTGAATCACTCCCTCAATGTAAGTCCAAGTTAGTTCCACCTTTAGTTTGGGTCAAGGTACTGTAATCAATTGTGGGGGGGGGGGGGAAGGGAAAATCGCAAAAGCATGGGGGGCACCGGGTAAAGGGCGAGGGGGGGGGGGGGGAGGGGATATTTACAAAAAACTTTTGGGGGGCATAAGGCATGAGGGGGAAAAAATTTAG